>Ga0247608_10000595_pt1 | contig 56575 bp, 46 predicted proteins | sample 176DNAGHGlowgp2_FD_193490 | JGI IMG/M metagenome (GOLD analysis project Ga0247608, IMG submission 193490) | Sheep rumen microbial communities from Palmerston North, Manawatu-Wanganui, New Zealand - 1766 DNA GHGlow gp2 | ecosystem: Host-associated > Mammals > Digestive system > Stomach > Rumen ... | reverse complement strand
TCTTAAACTCACGCAGAAGAGCAAGACGCTCCTCATCACTGTAAACAGTGTAATTGCTTTGACTTTTACTCATAATACACACATTTTATGGTTCATAAATGTGTCTACCTATATCAGTATAAGTCATCATGCTACTGATGGTCTTTGTCAGCGTGCCGCTATTGTTTCTGACGGGTGTGTCATGGCCTCAGTCTAGCATCCCCGGTGCCTGGCAGGGTGTGTCGTGGCTGTTCCCCCAGTACCTTCGGCGTGCGCGCCTTTATCCGTGTCAACTCGATGGGTGCCAGCATCAGCCAAGTCCTGCCCGAAATCCGCATTCTCTGGATTCAGACTGCCGTCTATCTCGGCATTGCCTGCCTCGTATTCCGCCATCAGTTCAGACTGATGAAGAAATACAGTAAATGAAGAGGACGCTCATATTTGCCTTCATATAAAAAAATCGGACGAGAGTGAGCGGTATTAGAAAAGTATTTCGTATCTTTGCACTCGTAGGAAGAATTCAAGAATTGAAGAATTGAAGGATTGAAATAATTGAAGGATTGAAATAATTATTTAATATTACTATGAGCAACTGGTTTGACAACATCAGAATCTATCATCTGCTGATTGACAGATTCAACGGAGGCTGGCAGGTGCCGCCAAAGAGTGAAAACAGTTTCTGCGGTGGAGACCTGCAGGGAGTGATTGAAAAGCTGGACTACATCAAGGAGCTGGGCTTCACGGCCATCATGCTCTCACCCATCTTCAAGTCGGCAAACTATCACGGATATCACACCTTGAATTTCGAGGATGTAGACCCGCACTTCGGCACGTGGGACGATTATCGGCAGTTGCTCGACCAGGCTCACGACAAGGGACTGAAGATTATCTGCGACTTCGTACCTAACCATTGCTGGTACGAGGCACCGGTATTCAAGGAGTCGCTGCTGAAAAACGGCGGTAAGCACCGCGACTGGTTCTTCTATCCGAAAGAGGATAGCGACGAGTTCGTGTCGTTCCTGGGTTTCGGCGACCTGCCCAAGTTCAACCTGACGAACCCTGAGGTGGTCAGTTTCATGACTGACAAGGCCGAAAAGCTCGCTCGCATGGGGGTGGACGCATTCCGCATCGACCATGCCCTGGGACAGCCGCACAGCTTCCTCAAGAGCCTACGCGAACGGTTGCAGGAGATTCGCAGCGACATCGTCGTTTTCGGCGAGGTGTGGGCCTTCGGCATCGGTCCCCAGCTGGCTGGCCAGTTGTATTTCAAGACGGATACCAGGTTGCAGGAGTTTCTGGAACAAGACACCAAGCCCTTTAGTCAGGACGACCTACAGGCCGATTATGTAGATACGCTGGACGGCGTGCTGGACTTTGCCTATCGCGACATCCTCCTGGAGGAAATCCGTGCCGGTCGGGGCATCAGGGGCAACGAGACCTTGCGTAGCAAGATAGCCGACCACTTTGCCAAGTACCCCGCCGACTTCAAACTGGTGCTGTTCCTTGACAACCACGACACCGACAGGTTTATGTTCGACTGTCACGACGATGTCAACCTGTTGCAGGAAGCCATCGAACTGACGACAGAACTGCCCCGCCCGTTCTCATTCCTCTATGGCACAGAGCAACTGATGACTATCACGAAAACCATCTTCAATGCCGAACCCTATGCCGACCTGCGCGTCAGGAACTGCATGGACTGGAGGAAGGGGGCAGCGCTTTCGCTAATTCTTACACCTAAAGGTATAAGCGAGCAAAGCTCGTAGGAATAATTGATAATTGAAATAATGAATACAGAGAGTTATAAATTAGGGAAAGAGCTGGATTCCTTTAATTACAAGGAAGTGCAGGATGGCATTCTGGCTATTTTGGATAAAGGCGTGAATACGGTGATTGACATGACCGACTGTCACTACATTTCCAGTACGGGCTTGCGTGTGCTGCTCTATTCCAAAAAGATGGCTGCTTCAAAAGGACTGAAGCTCTATCTGTCAGGCATCAGCGATGAGGTGAAAGACATCATGGATGTCACGGGTTTTAGCAGTTTATTCGATTATGCATAGAGTCGACCTGTTTCCTACCCACGAGTACCAGGGACTGAAGTTGCGTCCGGGCAGACCCTACCCCTTCGGGGCTACGGTCTTAGGGAATATGGTGAACTTCTCGGTGTATTCCCGCTATGCCACCGACTGCACGCTGGTACTGTTCCACAACCGCGAAGAGAAGCCGTTTGTCGAAATTCCTTTCTTCAGGGAGTTCCGACTGGGCAATGTGTTCTCGATGATTATCTTCGACCTGGATTACGAGAACATTGAATACGGTTTCCGGATGGATGGTCCTTTCCAACCGGAAGAAGGTCATCGCTTCGACAAGTCGAAAATACTGCTCGACCCTTACGCCAAGCTGATTGTCGGACGTGACGTATGGGGAAAGGAGCCCAACTGGGACAGCCTCTACCAGTATCGCGCCCGTGTGGCGTTCGACGACTTCGACTGGGAAGACGACCTGCCGATGGAGACACCTGTCAACGACCTCATCGTCTATGAGATGCATGTGCGCAACTTCACTTGCGGGGCTGCCTCCGGGGTGAAGCACCGGGGAACGTTTGCCGGCATCATCGAAAAGATTCCCTATCTGAAAGAGTTGGGCGTCAACTGTGTGGAACTGATGCCCGTTCACGAATTCGACGAGTTTGAGAACCACCGTCTTTCTCCCGTCGACGGACGTGAGCTCTTCAACCTGTGGGGCTATAGCAACGTGGGATTCTTTGCACCCAAGGCTGCCTACGCCGCGTCAGGCAAATTTGCCATGCAGGTGGACGAACTGAAGAACCTGGTGAAGCGACTGCATAAGAACGGCATTGAGGTGATACTGGACGTGGTGTTCAACCACACTGCCGAGGGCAACGAACAGGGGCCCTACATCTCCTATCGCGGCATCGACAACAAGACCTATTACATGCTGACGCCTGACGGCGAATACTATAACTTCAGCGGCTGCGGCAATACGCTGAACTGCAACAACCCCAATGTGCGCGACATGATTGTGGAAAGTCTGCGCTACTGGGTGACTGACTACCATATAGACGGCTTCCGCTTCGACTTGGCAGCCATCCTGGGACGCGACCAGAACGGCAACCCTATGTCGAACCCGCCGCTGCTGGAATCGCTGGCACACGACCCTATCCTTGGCAAGACAAAACTCATTGCCGAAGCTTGGGATGCCGGCGGACTCTATCAAGTGGGCTCGTTCCCGTCATGGGGGCGATGGGCTGAATGGAACGGGCGATTCCGCGACAGCATGCGCCGTTTCCTGAAGAGCGACGAACAGGTGCTGGCAGACGTGAAGGAGCGCATCATCGGCTCGCCAGACCTCTACGCCTCACAGGGGCGTGGCATCAAGGCCAGCGTCAACTTCATCACGGCACACGACGGATTCACGCTGATGGACCTCGTGTCGTATAACAGCAAGCATAACGAAGCCAACGGCGAAGACAACCGCGACGGCGAGAACCACAATAACAGCTGGAACTGCGGCTGCGAAGGGGAAACGGACGATGCCGGCATCAACCGCCTGCGACATCAGCAGGTGAAGAATGCCGTCACGATGCTCATGGTGAGCCAGGGCATCCCCATGGTGCTGTCGGGCGACGAGATGGGCAATTCGCAGCAAGGCAACAACAACGCCTACTGTCAGGACAACGAAATAGCCTGGCTCGATTGGAACAACTTAGAGAAGAACGCCGACATTTTCCGCTACTTCAAGCAGATTATCCATTTCCGCCGACAGCACAAGGTGCTCCGCTATGAGGATAACCTCAGACATGGCGACTATCTGGGGCTGGGGTACCCAGACTTCTCGTGGCACGGGGTGAAGGCCTGGCAGCCCGAAAGCGGACACAACAACCTGACAGTGGCTTTCATGCTGAACGGACAGTATGCTGTAACCGAGGGCGTTCCTGACGATTTCATCTATGTAGCCATGAACATGCACTGGGAGATGCACGGCTTTGAACTGCCTCAGCTTCCCGACGGCATGGCGTGGCACGTCTTTGCCAATACCGGCATGGCGTCACCTGAAGACATCTTCGAGCCCGGCAAGGAGCCCGTCACCGACAACCAACATGAAGTGCTGGTCGGGCCACGGTCAATTATTGTCCTGGTGGGGAGGAAATTGAAAATTGATAATTGAAAATTGAACGAATTGACCGAACTGCATTTCCAGCCCATAAAGGGGAAGGCTGAAGAGATACTCAAAGCCATCCTACAGACTGCCGAAGTAGCCTCGTGCAATAACAAGGATGCCGGTGCTGTCAGACTGGTCTGTGAGGAGATTGTCATGAATGTGGCATCCTATGCCTATGCCCCGGAAGCCGAGGGGTGGCTGGACGTGAAGATTCAGAAAACCGACCGCATCATTATCCGTTTCGAGGACGGCGGTATGCCGTTCAACCCCTTAGAGCAGAAAAAACCCGACATCAGACTGCCGTGGGAAAAACGTCGCATAGGTGGACTGGGCATCTTTCTCGTTCTCAAGAAAATGAATGCCGTCCGCTATACTTACGAGAATAATAAGAATATACTAACTATTGAAAAGGTGATATGAAAAAAAGCAAGTTGTCGCGCCGCATTACATGGCGTGTCATAGGAATCATATCGTTCTTCAATGTGCTGATCATTGGAACCATACTCGCATTCGTCTTTATGTACTCGCTCGGAAACGGCAGCATGCGCGGACAGTATGTCGTTGACGGCATAGAAGGCAAGATAGAGTCGATGCTATGGGCTGTACATGTTGGGGCGGCCAATAACCGTGACGAGGTAGAAAGGAACTTGGAGAGCCCGGAGCGGGTCTTTGAAGCCTTGGAACGCGAAATCTCCGTGAACGCATTTCAGGGTTGCTTTGCCGCCTTCGAGCCCGATTACTTCAAAGACCAGGGCCGATGGTTTGAAGCCTATGTCTACCATGCCGACAGTACGCAGCTGGAGCGCAGGCAGATAGGCTCAGCAAGCCACGACTACTTCAATGGCCCGTGGTATGAAAAGGGAATTAGCCTTGGCGGTCAGGACTTGGGTTATCTGACAACCCCCTACTTCGACAATTCCGTCGACAGCGCCATTTACTGCAGCTATGTGCTGCCCATCGTTGACCAACGGGGACGCAAGGTTGGCGTGTATGGCATTGACCTGAATTATGAATGGCTCGATAGTGTCATCTATGAGGTTGAGAAGATTGTCAAGAGAGAATTCCTGGATGAAAGCCTGAAGGATAAAGACGGCACCGTCTATTTCTCAGTTCAAATCATCGACAACAAGGGTAACAGGATATTTGGTTCAGACTCTCTTGATTTTGCGATTCTCAATGCAGAACAGAAGGAGGTCTTTAGTAAATATGGTATGGGAGACTTGAAGGGTACACCATATTATATTAATTACAAGGCATTACCCGCTACCGACTGGACTATCGCCGTCATACAGCATCGCGACCTTGTGTTTGCCTGGGGCGAGGTTCTGGCCATTATCATCCTGCTCTGCATGGGCGTCGGTGGCATCGTCATCTTCTTCTTTACGAGCCGAAGCATCCGCCACGCTACTAAGCCATTGGGATTCCTCTCCGAGTCGACACAGGAAGTCGCCAAAGGTCATTTCGATACGCCGCTACCCACGTTCAAACACAACGACGAGGTGGCACAGTTGCGCGACGCGTTCGGCACCATGCAGCAGGAACTGAAGAAGTATGTGGAGGAACTGCAGGCAACGACGGCTGCCAAGGCGTCCATGATGAGTGAACTGAACGTGGCTCACAGCATCCAGATGTCCATGATACCTAAGACGTTCCCCGCCTTCCCTAACCGCAAGGACATAGAACTCTTTGCGTCGCTGACGCCTGCCAAAGCGGTTGGCGGCGACCTCTACGATTTCTTTATACAGGATGAGAAACTGTTGTTCTGCATCGGCGACGTTTCGGGAAAAGGTGTGCCGGCGGCGTTAGTCATGGCTGTCACACGGACGCTCTTCCGCAATATTGCAGCCCATACTACCAAACCAAGTCATATCGTGGAGACGATGAACGTAAACATCTGCGACGGCAACGACAACTGTATGTTCGTCACACTTTTCGTCGGCGTGCTCGATTTGCAGACGGGCCGTCTGTTCTACTGTAATGCCGGACATGAAGCGCCATATCTCTTGAACGAAGGGCACGCTGCTATCCTACCCTGTGACCACAATCTGCCGGTCGGTGTTGCACCAGACTTGAAATACTCGGAGCAAGAAACGGAACTGCCCTCTGGAACGACGCTTTTCCTTTACACAGACGGACTGACTGAGGCAGAGAATGAAAAACAAGAGCTATTTGGCAAACAGCGTGTTACCGACGCTGTAAAAGCAGCAAAAGGTTCTACGCAGGAACTGCTAAAGGCAGTGACCGATGCTGTCCACCAGTATGTCGGTGACACAGAGCAGAGTGACGACCTGACACTACTGGCATTAAAAAAAAGATGAATTATGCATTGTGAATTGTGAGATATTTCGTATTATTGCACCATAAAAAAACAACAAAAATAATGAAGATAATTAGTTTATTGGCTTTATTTTGTTGTGTTTGCATGGACATGACGGCTCAGAACTTTCCCGTGGGTATTGTCAGTGTGCAGGACACAACGAAGAGCGTACAATTGGGGGGCATCTCGTCGGTGGCTACTGAAGGCGGACAGGGCCTACAACTGTCAGGTATGTCAAACTTATCGGCACAAACATTCAACGGACTGCAGCTGAGTTCAATCAGTAACATCACTAATGGTATGGACAAGGGTCTGCAATGGTCGGGTATCCTGAATGTCTCGACGGCCATGCAACGCGGCGTGCAATTAGGCGCCATCAACTATGCCGACTCATTGAACGGTGTACAGATTGGCGTCCTCAACTTTGCATATAATCGTCCAAAGGGATGGCAGGTGGGCATCGTCAATGTTTCAAACGACAGCATCGGCCATAAGATAGGCTTGGTAGACATCAACCCGAAGACTCAGATTGACCTCATGTTGTACGGCGGCTCGTCGACCAAAATCAACTTTGGTGTACGCTACCGCAACAAGAGCACCTATAGCATGCTGGGTGTGGGTACTCACTTCATGGGACTTGACTCGAAATTCTCGGGAGCCGTGTTCTACCGTACGGGACTCTACAAACATCTGTCGCCGAAATGGACTCTGAGCGGCGACGTGGGCTACTACCATGTGGAGACATTCCAGCAGAACTCAAACGATGCGCCCGAACGACTCTACTCGCTGCAGGCCCGACTGAATGCCGACTACCAAATCAGCAAGAAATGGGGGGCCTTTGCCTCCGTGGGTTGGGGACTGACCAGATATTATAACCGAAACGAGACTTACCGCAACCGTCCGTTGTTCGAAATGGGTATTACCTACCGTCGGCCAAGAAACATGCACGATACATGGAAGATGAAATACGAAAACAAGCGTTCCAATCTGATATATACCGACTCAACGATGGCGCTACCCGTCAAAAAACGCCCCTGGCAGGCTGCTGCCGAGGTGACTGGTATCAATGTCTTTGTGCAGCTGTTCGACCGCTGGGCATTGAAGTCTGATTTCGCACAGACCACGCTGAACTCGCTGAAGCGCAACTTCACCGACGGCATGGTGTGGGACAACGACTTCTTCATCACCAACATGTTTATGCATCCCTATCACGGCAACCTGTACTTCAATGCAGCACGCTCCAACGGACTCTCGTTCTGGGAGTCGGCACCATTCTCGCTGCTGGGCTCGGCCATGTGGGAATTCTTAGGCGAGACAGAGCCACCGGCCATCAACGATATTATTGCCACCACCTGTGGCGGTATGGCTCTTGGTGAAATGACTCACCGTTTGAGCCTGGCCGTCCTCGACGACCGCGACCGAGGATGGAAACGATTCTGGCGCGAGGCTCTTGCCACCGTCGTCAACCCCATACAGGGGCTGCACCGTATCATCAGCGGCGATGCCTGGCGCGTGAAGAGCAAGAACTATCGCTATCATAACTTCCGTGAGACACCCATTGACGCATCAATCTCCGTGGGCTGGCGCTATCTGGCCGACGACGGGGCGTTGTTCCGTGGCGTCAGTGCACCGTATGTCAACCTGACGCTGGCGTATGGCACACCGGTGGATGGCGATAAGCACAAAACCCCCTACGACTTCTTTGACATTGAGATGAATGCCGCCTTCGGTGGCGGACAACCCCTGGTAAATACAATAAACATTGCAGGACGTCTGTGGAGCACGCCGATACTCGACAAGACCTCCGTGAGCACGGATGGTCAAAACATGGTAGGCGAATTCGGTATCTACCAGCACTACAACTACTATGATGCCAAGCCCATCAAGGACGGCTCAGAACTGACACCCTACCGCATTAGCGAGGCTGCCGGTTTCGGTCCTGGCGTCATCTTCACGATGAAACAGCCGGGAGTGCTGTCGAAGATAGAACAGCGTTTCTTCGTCAGCGGCATTCTGCTGGGTGGTACCAAGAGTGACTACTTCAACGTCATCGAGCGCGACTACAACATGGGTAGTGGATTCAGCATCAAGTCAGGTACGAAACTCGACTTCGGCAAGTACGGACGCTTCTCGCTCAATGCCAAGTACTTCCGTCTCTACACATGGAAAGGCTATGAGGACAAGGACCTGCAGGCCTACGTCGACGGTACTGCCGACCTGCACTACCTGAACGTACAGGGCGACAATAGCAATGCGGCACTGTTGGTCATCAATCCCGTCCTTGAATTCCACGTAGCTCGCCAGTGGTCGATTAACATCTCGGGTTCTTACTTCTCACGTCGTACGCACTACAACTATTACTATGACAAGGACTTGATACTCAGGGAGAACAGTACCGTGCGTGCCAAGACCTTTGAAGCCAAGATTGGAGTGACCTGCCGCCTGTAATGCTTCATTCAATAATCAATTAGCGAATACATCTTACATTTTGAAATATTTGTTTTTAACCATCCTATTCAGCACTGTCACGTCAGCGGCGAACGCACAGTCCGTCGCTACTGACAGTTTGGAGACTGATAGCGTCGTGTCACCCACGAAGAAGCAGAGCTTGGGCAAGCGTCTGAATACCAAGCTGTCTGACAAGTATTACAAGACGAAATACGACACCAACTATGTGGCCAGACCGAAGGAGAAGTGGCTGTTCAGACTTTTGGGAACCCACACCGCCAACTTTATTCATGCCAAGGGTACAGTGAACGATGTCTACTCGAAATATGACCTTCACACCAAGAGCAACAACACCATAGGTTTGGAATGGCTGATTCGCGCCTTCTTCGGCGTAAGATTATAATGGTTACTTAGCATGAAACAAAAAAAAACGCTACCTGTCATGGGCAGCGGCTTTTTTTATTTTTTTTTCGGAAACGCTTCCTCGGAGAGGTCTTTGAAGAAGTCGTATTCCAAAATTTGACTGATTTTCATCAGCAAACGTGCATCCACGCTTTTACGCCTGAAGATGTTATAGACGTTTGTTCGCTCGCAGGGAATCTGCGTTGCCAACCATGCAGCTGACTTGCCCTGCTTTCTGAGGATAGCTTCAATTTGCTCACCTATGTTCATACCTTTTTAAGTCTTAAATTAGTTTTGCATTTGTTATCGACTGCAAAGGTATGAAATAAATTTCAATATATCAGAACATTACTGTTGAATATTTTTTCACAAAATCACTCATTCCTCTCAATAATCTCCAGACACATACGCGAGTTGTGATAGGGACATTTCCAGAACCCAGCTTTGTCGTCGCGCTGATTCAGCGTGCCGTCAGGATAGCGGCTCCAGTACCATTCACCATTCTCGTAGTCTATCAGATTACGCTTGATATAATCCCAACAGCGCTGTGCCTTGTCCAATGCAGACTGGTCACCGAAATGCTGCCAGATATTGTACCAGCCCACAACGTTTTCCGCCTGTACCCACCAATGCAGGTCGTCGTCGACATGCCCGGTGTCTAAATTGGCTTCATGAATCATTGAACCGTCAGGGCGTAAACCTTTCTCACTGGCTTTGGCAACCATCTGCACAATAGGTTCGACCTTCTTCAGCACGGCATGGTCACCCAGCACTAATGCCGCCTCGTGCATCAGCCACGAGCACTCGATGTCGTGACCATAGCTTTCCAAACGTCCTGCCTCGCGCTTCCAGTCCATATCGAAGAAGAGATCCAAATGGTGAGTCTCGGGATTGAGGATATGGCCGGTGAATATATGGATGAGGTTACGTAAGGAAGCCTCCACCTTGACAAGTGTCTCAGGCTGTACAGTCACAGTGACGGGAAGCACGGAACCGATAGCAGGCACATAGTCACAGGATTCACGCTGATGAAGCTCTTTCAAGCAACGGTACAGATTGGTGTAGGGTTCAATGATGTGGAGATGGGTATTCTGCGACTTGGGATAATTGGCATCAAGCTCTGACAGCCTCATGTCAGCTATCTCGCCCCACTCTCTGGTACAAGCCTCTATATAACCGTTAAACTCACGATCCAATGCATGTTCCTCAATGCAATCATAGAGCTGTAGCGCATACTCCAAAGCCTCACGGTCTCCTGTTGCCCGAACATATTCCGTCAGTCCATAGAGAGCAAAGCCAATGGCATAGAACTGCTTCTTTGTGTCAAGCGGATGACCTTGATAGTCGACACTCCAATAGACGCCACCATACTCAGGGTCTATAAAATGCTCTATCAGGTAGTCATAGGCTCTTTTTGAAGCTTCTAAGTATGCTTCATTCCCCAGGACTCTGTAGGCGGCAGAAAACGACCAAAGGATGCGGGCATTGAGGATGGCGCCCTTCTCAGCTTCAGGATGCAGAACACCATTGCCATCCATGCGACCATAAAAACCGCCATGTTCACGGTCTACCATTTTATCAAGCCAAAAGTGCAGAATGTTGTTCTCAACAACATCCTGCATTTCACGTTTCATCATCTGAATCATCATCACTCCTCAACTTCACGTATCTTCTTCAGTTCAGCATTAATCTCATTGATGCGCTCCGTCGTTAACGGATAGAACCAGACGACACACATCGACAGAAGGGCCACGCAAGCAGGAATAAAGCTCATCAGCCAGCGCAGACAGCTCAGCGCATCTTCAGGCTGGACAACATTTCCCTGTGCCAGCAGTTCAGGGTCGGTGATATAGCCGAATCCCGACAACAGCCACAGCACAGCAGCACCGCCTATGGCGCCGCCGAACTTCTGAGCCATGGACGACGACGAGAAAATAAGACCCGTGGATGCCGTCTTGAACTTCAGCTCAGCATAATCGCTGACATCAGCATACATCGACCATACCAGCGGCGACATGATACCTGTCAGGATGGATATCAGCACCTGGAAAACCAGCATCAGCCAGTAGCCTGTAGCAGTACAGGGAATGAAATAGAACAGGCAGCTCAGCACCACCAACGAGGCATTGACCAGAATAAACGTGGTCTTTTTGCCCAACTTATTGGAAATTGGTACGCACGATGCAACACCCACCATGTTCGACACCTCGCCGACACCCAGGAACAGACCTGCGTAGAAGGCAAACATCAAGCCGAAGAAAACCAAGCTCACATCGGCACCGATAATGTCTTGGAAGAAGTATGCCACGGTAGCACCACGCACGGTATTGAAAAGGTTGAAGCACAGGGCAGCACCGATGAGCAGCCACCAAGGCTTGTTGCTCAGCAACGCCTTGAAGTCGCTACCAACGCTGACGGTAGAGATGGTCTTCAGGTGTTCTTTGGTCAACAGGAAGCACAGAATGAACATGACGAAGCAAGCTGCTGCAATGACCACCATTGCCCAGAACCAGCCGCCCGGCGTGTTATAGCCTCCCATCAGGTTTGCTAACGGTTCCCACAGGAACAGCGAAATGAACGAACCGCCGTAGGCAAAGAACATGCGGAATGACGAGAACACCGTTTTCTCGTTGGGGTCATCGGTCATCACACCCAGCATAGCACCGTACGGCACATTGATACCTGTATAGACCGTCATCATCAGGATATAGGTGACATAGGCCCAGATGAGCTTGCCGCCATAGTCCAGGTCGGGAGTGGTGAACAACAGGATACCGCAGATGCTGAAGAAGGGTGCCACCCACAACAGATAGGGGCGGTACTTACCCCATTTTGTCTGGGTACGGTCAGAGATGATACCCATCATCGGGTCTGAAACGGCATCCCAGATGCGGGTAACGAGGACCAGCACACCAGCATCAACCAACGAAAGGCCGAAGATGTTGCTATAAAAGAAAGGCAGGTAATAGGAAAAGATCTTCCAGAACATGCTGGACGACATGTCACCGAAGCCATAGCCTATTTTTTCGATTAACTTAGATTTTGACATATATTTAAAAGTTGAATTAATTATGCATTATCAATTATTCCTACGAGCTTTGCTCGCTTATACCTTTAGGTGTAAGAATTAGCGAATGCGGCGGTTCTTGGCCACTAATGCCTTGATGGTTTCCACCGATGCTGCTGTCGTGTAGCCGTCTTCAGGGGTGTTCATGCAGTAGTCAACGAGTTTGTCGACAGTAGATGTGGCGACATGCATGCGAGTGTCAGCAGAGGCATAGTAGATGAAGACCTTACCGGAAGCAAAGTGGTCACTGTCTTCTTCGTCGGCAATCCAGCCATTGGCAAAGGCCACATTCATCACGTCACCCAGGTATTCGTTGCCTTCAGGTACGATGAAGAAACCACCTGGACGGGCAATGACCTTCGTCTGGTCGTCAAGGGCTGTCATATACATGTAGAGCACATAACGCAAACCGTCCGCTGTGGCACGAACACCATGAGCCAGGTGCAACCATCCCTTGCGGGTCTTGATAGGATGCGGCCCCTCGCCGTTTTTCACCTCAGTGATAGTATGGTACTTACGCTCATATATAATCTTCTCTTCCTTGATCTCAGCATGGGTGATGTCGTCAACCAATGCCCAGCCGATGCCACCACCGCTACCGGTATCGATGAAGCCATCCTGCGGACGGGTGTAGAAGGCATACTTGCCGTCAACAAACTCAGGATGCAGCACGACGTTGCGCTGTTGCGACTTCGTCTTCAAATCAGGCAGACGCTCCCAGGTCTTCAGGTCCTTGGTACGGGCAATACCTGCCGTTGCCGTTGCTGCACTCAGGTTGCCAGGCTGTGTATCGTCGTGGCGTTCGGCACAGAACACACCATAGATCCAACCATCCTCGTGGGCCGTAATGCGCATATCATAGATATTCGTAGCGGGGTTTACGCCGCCCTCTGGGGAATCGATGGGAGCTTCGGGCATCGTAATCGGCTCGTCCCAGAAACGGAAATTGTCAACACCGTTGGGACTCTCAGCGACGGCAAAGAAACTCTTGCGGTCAGCACCTTCCACGCGTACCACTAAAAGATACTTTCCATGCCACTTGATGGCTCCACTATTTAACGTAGCGTTCATCATGATGCGCTGCATCAGATAGGGATTGTCCTGCTCGCAAAAGTCATAGCGCCACTCTAACGGTGTATGCTCTGCCGTCAATATAGGATACTTCCATTTTTCATAAATTCCATTTCCCCACTCCATGGGTTCATTCTTACGCGTCAGCAATGCTTCGTGGTATGTACGCAATGCCTTTACTCTCTCTTGAAAATTGCTCATATTGTTGAATCGATTTATTTTATATCCTTCAGGAACAGGACATTATCGGCCTCATGCAACTTTTTGAAGTCTGCTGCACAGGGCAGAATGGGCGATGGTCCGAAATATTCTTCCTTGTAGTTGCGCCACAGCAGGAAATAACTGATGGGATACTGGTCCATAATAGGCTTCAGCACTCGTGTCCACCATGTAGAGTCGGGCATGTTCTTCAAACCACATTCCGTCATGGCCAGCATCTTGCCATTCTTCTTCGCAAAGTCGCTAAGGAATGTCAAGTCGGCCTTCAAAGCACTTTTGAAGTCTTCCTCAGTACCCCACTGATAGGCATCCTCGCCAATAAGAGTAACACGGTCGTTGCCAGGATAGCGTGCCAGGAAGCGTTCCTCTGTCCACTGGCCATCAAGGTTGGGTGAGTAACTCCACAGCAGGTTTGTCAGTCCGCGCATCTTCAGCTCATCCTGTAACAAATCCCACAAGCCGTGGAACTCATTGTCCTTACACAGTTTCTGTCCCCACCAGAACCACGAGCCATTGTTCTCATGCCAGGGACGGAAAATGATGGGTACGGGGGTACCGTCCTTTGTTTTCAGCGTCAACAGAAAGTCGCCGACACGTTTCATCCACTGCTGGAACTTCTCAAACTGCGAACCGCCGGGCAGGACGCTGGCAACGACGGTAGAGTCGCTGGTATCCCAGGCAGAACCTTCAGGGAATTTCTGTCCGTCCAATCCTCCACGCGGAGCAGTGGTCATGGGATTACGGGGATGCCATGAGATGGTGACAATGCCGCCACGCTCATAATGTGCGATAATCTCATCATGGATGCGAGTAAAGGGAACGCTATCCAGATTCTTAGCATCGCCCAACTCAATACCACCGAGGTCGAAGCCCATCACACCAGGATAGTCACCGACAGTCTCAAGGACGTCGCTCCTGCCGGGTTCAGGTTTGCTGGGGTCTTCGATGCCCGACCATGTCACGCCATAGAACGGGTCGTCCTGATGGCCCATCATATAACCCTTCTGCTGTAGGGTCTGCAACCGTTCTGCCAGCAGGTCAGCAGCGGTCTTCACTTTCTCTTCCTTATTCCCACAGGCTGCCATCATCATGGCCACACCCATTATATATATAAATGCCTTCATAACTTCTTCATTTCTTCAATTCTTTCAACAGCCATGCCACCCATTCGTCCCACTGCTCCTGGAACCAGAAATGCCAGGTGGCCTGATAAGGCGAAATCTCCTTTGGACCAGTCACGATATTATAGGTAGCGTAAGCCGTCGTTGGCGGCACGACATCATCACAGTAGCCGAAGGAGAACCAGCCTTTCTGCTGGTCGGTGATACGTCGTGCGAAGTTGACGCCGTCATAGTATCGAGTGGCTTCTATCTGCTGTTCCTGTCCTTTGCCCTTGTTCCAATAGAAGTAATGCGGCCAGCCGCAAGCTACGCCCTTCAGCGCTGCCGTATAGTCGCACATAGCAGCATGCACAACGCCGTAGCATGTGACGCGCTTGTCAAGGCCCGCCGTGGCCAGCGTCAGGAAACCGCCTTGGCTGGAACCCGTCACGCCTAAATCCTTTCCGTTCCAGTCGGTAAACTGCTCAATATAGTCGATGGCACGGATACAACCCAGCACCACACGCTTATAGTACGACTTGTCACGCTGGTCCATACCAAATTCCCAATAGCCATTCAGCGCACCGTTATGCAGGTCGTCGTAGACTTTCTGGTCCATCGTCACGGGAATGCCATGAATGCCTATCTCCAAAGTAATAACGCCCTGCGATGCCGTCCACACATCACCACCGTACGGTCGCACGCCAGCACCTGGGACACGCAGCAAGGCTGGATATTTGCCTGCCTTGACGGGCACGCACAGGATACCATAGGTTCGGGAGTTCCAACGCACATTTTGGAAACTCACCTCATAGACGTTCACGTCCTTCGTGCAGCGTTCAGGCAGCAGACGCTTGGTGGGTTCAAGTGAGGTCTGGCGAGCCTCCTCAATAGCCTTCGTCCAGAACTGGTCGAAGTCCTGTGGCATCACCGTGGTAGGCTGCAGTTTCTCGGGTGAGAAAGCGGCGGCACAGGCACCCTTATAGGTCTTGCCATTGACATGGGCTGTCACCGACAGGCGGTAGAAACCAGGGTTCGTCATCTTGCCTTTCCACGTCATGGTGCCATCCTTCAGGGTCACGCCTTGTTTCTTGACATCAGGGTACATCTCGGGACCTGCTTCATAGTCGATGGTCACGTTGTCCATCGGCGTTGACGATTTGACAACGCTGACCTTGAAGACAGCGGTCTGCCCCACCTCATAACGCCAGTCCTGATGGTCAGGCACCACCATAACCTGGATATGATTGCCACGAATCTGGGCCTTCACGGGCATCAAGCCAGCGATGGCCATGATAATCATGGTGATACAAAGTTTTTTCATGCCATTTTTGGTTCTTAGTTGTCTTTTTTACAAACTTCGATGCAAAGATACAAAATAAATTGAAAATTGAAAATTGAAAATTGAAAATTTTGCTGCCGCCGCGAAAAAAACTTCCTTTCTTCAATTCAATTCTTCATCTGCAAGGTCACACGTTGTGGCATGGTTGTGGCACAGTTTCTCTCTTATTGTCTAAGATGAGATTAATCAATTGCCTTTTCACTTGTGTTTTAATATTGTCGTCACACGTTGATCGCTTATGATACGACGAGATATCAGTTGGGCATTGGTATCAACGCGTCGCATAGTGAAGTCGGGCGTATTGTAAGAGTAGAGCAGCTTGCGGTAGTAATCCTTGGGATTTAGCTGTGGAAGCATAAAAGGTTTAGTCGCCTTTCCGTCTACGCCGATACAGGAAAAATAAACACGGGTGTAGAGGCCGTCATCACGACGACTGGTAAACAAAAACCAGCGGCTATTAGTGCTCCAGTTGTGCAGACTCTCGGAATAAGGACTATTTACCTCGTCAACAGGACGCGTTTCTCCTGTCTGCAAATCAAGCATCCAAAGGTCTGCCTCAGGGTGCCATACGGAGAAATATCCATAGTCAGTCTGGGTGTACATGATATAGCGTCCGTCATAGGAAGGACGGGGCCAAGTAACGCTCTTGCCTGTCTGGGACGTATTGATAAGTGTGTCCACCTCAGTATCTAAGCGACCTGTTTGAGCGTCAAATCTGACGCGACAGAGGCTGTAACGCTCCATATCATAGTCAGTGGGATATATTTGCCGTTGAGCTGTAGTATAGTATAACCATTTGCCATCAGGCGAGAAAGCAGGAGTATTCTCTGCCCATAGCAGTTTCATGGTTAGTGTATCCTTCAGAATGGAATGTGTCTCAGTGTCGTAGACGAAGACGTCTGACGAGCTGTCATAGACCTCGATGCGCTTTTTGCCTGCAGCGTGAAACATCTGTGACGTTTTGTTGGTGGAGAAGGCGCAGTAGCGACCGCCAGGATGCCAATAGGGATAGACCATTGAGCCTCCAAGCGTTTCGTTTTTGGACATCAGCAATTCGTCCTGTCCGTTACGGTGAACGACAGTGGCACCATGTGATCCACGCACATGATAGATATATTGGTCCGGATTGGTGCGGTTGGCCGTATGACAGTTGATACACTGGTTAGGTATCTGCGTGTTTTCTATCAAGGGTGTCTCGTCGAAGGTAGCAAGAGCGCGCTGATAGAGTCCCATCTTACTGTAAATTTCATAGCTGGGAGGGATGCGACGATAGGTAATTCCCCACTCATCAATCTCTTCCTTACTTACTATTATCTCAAAACTACGATAGCGTGTCCACTGCCCATTCTTCTTAGCACATACCGTCAACGTCAGTTTTCCACCCTTGTTGGTCTGTAACAGCTGGTGCCACTCGTCTATATCGAAGTCAGCATAGTCGCCACAGACATGCAATAGTCCTCCTTTCGATCCTTCCGCCTTGACATCGACAGCCTCGATTTCATCGTCTGTCATCGAAAAATTGAGAGGCGCAATACCCACAGGAATAGTGACGCCAATATAGTCAGGATAAATGTCAGGCAGTTCATTTTTCTCGGTTACATTCGTAGGCACAGTGTGGCACCCCATCAGGATGGTGACGAGCAGGGATAATATGATGATATGAAATAGTTGATGTTTCATACGACAATCAGATAAAGAAATAGTCTTTAGTTTTCAGATAGGATTCACGTGATGCCTTCATGAAAGGATATTGCTCAATCAACTTGGGATTATCAACCAAAGAGCGAATCTTCTTAACCCATCGGCGATAAAATATTGTCTTGTCTAAGATGGAAAGATATTTCTCTGCCAAGGCATATTGTCCCGTAATGATACAGATTTCTGTTAAGGTCTTCAGTGCCCTACCGCTTTTATTGGCATTGGGAATATATTCCATGGCCTCGAAAGCTGCACGCTGAGAAATAGCAGTCCAACTTAATTGGGTAGCCAGTTCGCTAACGATAAAGGCGGATGACAAACTGCCCAAATATAAAGTAAAGTGGTTTTCGCCCATACAGAATACAGAAGGTTCGCTATCATACATGCTAACAGGTACGACAAGTTTGGACATGAGTTCCTGATAACTCATTTGCCCTGACTGATAGGAGGCCAATATAACGGCACTCCTTACAGCAGGAGAGACAGGATGTTTGAACTTTCGTAAAACCTGAATCCACTCCTGCTGACGTATCAGCATGTCGCACTCCATTTCCTCGTAGGTTCCCATCTCTTTGACACCAGACCAATCGTAGTCGATACCTTTGATTATTTGTTCAAGCGGATAAGGTGTTATGTATGAACTGCCTATCAGACAAGAAGCGAACAAGGTGGCAGTAAGGGGTATCCATCGGATAGAACATAGAACGAGAAGAATTGACATAGGACCTGTCAGCCAGTACATAACGGCAATTACAAAGCACAATATGATAAGCCGTGTACGCTTAGCATGAATGCTCATGACCACACATCCTATCATCATGACAAGAAGTGCTGCTATCGTTGGTGTCAACGGAATGTGAGGAAGCATAGCCATATACCATAATAAGATGGGAGGAAGCAGAGAGAGCGGAAAACGCACTTTGCTTTTTATGGTTGGAAAAAACTGACGGAGTAACTTGGAGGAAAGCTGTTGGGCAACAACAAAGAGTATGGCATACACCAATGCCGCATAGACTGGATTTATGAAGAACTGGGTAATACATTCTCCCAAATATTGGGCAATTCCTCCTGGGACAGAAAGACGTTCTGTCAGATAGTCGCCATTCCAAAGAAACAATTGTGACATCTCTCTAGCTACCGGAATGAAAGGATAGAAGAAAAGCCAGAAACAGCATACGATAATGGCCAAAAGCGACACCGCTATTTGCTCCCAATATTTGGATATGATGCTATTTTTGTTCATAGATTCTCTATTTGCATGCAAAGGTACGAAAAACTGAGGAAAATGCCAAGGGAAAAAACAAAAAGATGCTGTGCAATTGCACAGCATCTTTTTGAATCTATTATTCAGAGCTTGATTATTCATCAGACTTTACATAGGCCTCGTTTTGGTCACAAAGCGGATTCTTGATCAGCTCATCCTGTGGGATAGGCATATCCATCTTACCCTCATCGAAGTCGAAGTTACGATAGGTACGCCAGGTGTAAATCTGTTCCATACCCTTCTCATAACCATACCCCTTCGGATAGTTATGATCCATGTGGTCAACCAAATAGCCAGACTTCTGGAGATCATTTTTCAAACTCCACTCTGCATTGAACTCCTTACGGCGCTCCTCGTTGACAGCAACCTTCCAAACATCAGAGGTGAAGCCCTTGTCTGCTTTTAGCTTAGTATAGTAAGTCTCTGCATCAGGAACAGTAACAGGCTCTTCGTTGAATGGGATAGGATACTCATCTGATACGGTGTAATCACCAAAACCGTTGTCCTTATAGACTGTTCCCAGCCACTTATAGTAATTATTATACTTAGCAGTCAACTCATCCTTCTTGCCTACCTCGAGGTTTCCGAATGCACGGTTACGGATGATATTCACATACTTCCAACCCTCTGCAGCTTCACCAGTACGGAAGCAGCATTCTGCATAGTCCAGATAGACATTTGCCAGACGCTTCATGTAGATATGGTCGGGAAGCCACTGGTCACCTGCCCAGTGAGTACCACGGCCATTACGCCAGTGCTTGGTTGAATAGACAGTCGGCTGAATATCACCAGGCTCACGATGGAATGTGTTATAATCGACCCATTCCTGTGCGAACGGATTGAAGCCTATAGGGCAATTGGGATCGTACTTGATACTGTTCTTATTATAGTCATCGAAATCAACAGTACCCTTTCCAAGATATTTCGCATTATTTTCATTAGACAGCCATGCAGTTGGTTTGAAACTCTGCTTCCAGTGATTCTTGATATCACGACCCTCAATTTTGCTGATACGGTCGAGCTCAGATTCAGGAATACATGCAGTTACGAGCGAAGCGTCACGGCGCTTGTCACCATCCTCAAAAGCATCATACAGCTCGTAAGAACAAGCGTAAGTTCCCCAAGCACCGTTAGCAGGAGCACCAAAATAGAATCCAACCCAACCATGGGCTTCAGACCACTTTGCGCCATCCCAGCCACCCCACTGGTCGCCCTCGTTGAGGACAGCTTGCCAGATAGCTTCCTTACCCCAGGCCTCATCAGCATCGAACAGGGTAGAGAATGAGGGATTCAGTTTGTAAGGACCATCATTGATAATCTCCTTTAGGCACTTCTTGGCATCAGTGTAATATGAATCATTACCGGTGCGATAGGCTTTCCACATATAGGCGTCGGCCAGGTAAGCAAGAGCCATTCCCTTAGTGCAACGTCCGTACTCGCCATTCATCGGTTCCCAGTCAAGCAGGCTGGCTGCTTTCTGAAAGTCAGCGATGATTTTGTCCCACATTTCCTCATGAGTTTTTACACGAGCCTTAGCAGGGGTATTTACATACGTTTCACCAGCTTCCAGCCAGGGTACACGTCCGAAAGTTGTTGCCAACCAGTGATACTGATAAGAACGGAGAGCCAATGCCTCACCCTGCAGGTGGGTTTTAACAGAAGGAGTCAGAGCCTCGGCTGTCTCAATACCTGCAAGATACTCATTACAGCGAGAAATGGCTGCATAAGCGTGGCGCCAGCCTGAAAGCAACTCGGTGGTCTGGGCATTCCAACCTTGACGACAGAAAGCGGCATCCCAACCAGAGGCCTGCGAGTCCATTGTGGGGTGAGAAGTCGTGAACACATAAGGCTTGAAGGGATCGTCATTGTGAACGGCATTACCCGCAAAGTCCTTAGTTTGACTAGGGAGCATCAAATCGTAGCAACCTGTCAGTGCTGCAATAGCAGCCTCATCTGTATCAAAGATTGCATCTGCAGGAAGAATGTTTCCATGAGGCACATCAAGGAACTTGTCATTATCGCAGGAAGTGAGTCCAAGCCCCATCAGACCGCACAACGCTGTTCCGTAAATGAAATATTTTGTTTTCATATCTGTTTTTTATTAAATAAATCTTTATTGCCTTACTTGCCTTTTCACTATTAGAAAGTTACGTTAAGACCTAATGTATAGGTACGAGGCATGGGGTAACGACCTGTATCAAGACCGGTGTATAGCACACTGCCTTGTCCGACTTCGGGATCTCCGTACTTGTTGTAGGGAGAAATACAAGCCAGGTTGGAAATAGAAAGATAAACGCGAGCAGACTGCAACAGTGCCTTCTTGGAAATCTCTCTTGGCAATGTGTAACCAATCTGGAGGTTAGAGATACGGAGGAAGTTACCATTCTTTACCCAGTTACTTGAAGCACGCATGTTGTGACCAGTATCTTTAATTGATAAGCGAGAATATGTACCATTGGGATTCTCTGCAGACCAGGCATTACCAGCAACCTCCTGTAGAATACGGGGAGTAGTACCGTCGTCAGATGCGAACATGTTGCTCAAACGCATGGCAGAGTATGAGAAGATTTCCTTACCCAACTCACCATACATGTACAGAGAGATATCAAAGTCCTTATAACTTGCCCCCAGATTCAAACCATAGTTAAATGAGGCGAATCCATTGCCCAAAATAACCATGTCTTTCTCATTAAGTGTACCATCCTTATTGACATCTTCGAAGATATAGTCACCGAGCTTAGCAGCAGCATCATTACCCTCGTGAGGATACTTAGCCAAGTCTTCCTCTGTGCGGTAGATACCGATACAACGATAACCATAGTATGAACCAACAGCCTCACCTTCCATACAGATAGAGTGGTTGCCCCAATAGTAACCAGAAGCAGCACCTACGGCACCCGTGTTAGAACCATCACCAGTTCCCTGACCAGATGAGTCTGAGTTGGTGTTATAGAGAGGCTCACCCATTTTCTTCACCTTGTTCTTCAATGTAGAACCATTCAGCTGAGCACTGATAGTCCAATCCTTGTTCAGGCGCTTATTGTATGAAATACCAAATTCAAGACCCTTGTTCTGAATCTCACCATAGTTGGTATAGATAGCGGTATTACCCTGAGAAGGACGAATCTGGCGGTTAAGCAGCAGATCCTTAGAAGTACGAATGAAGTAGTCCAGAGTAACGTTCAAGTCGCCATTCAGCAAACCGAAGTCAAGACCGAAGTTCAGCTGTTCGTTGGTCTCCCACTTCAAGTTAGTGTCTACCAGAGGAGAATAGAAACCAGTAGAGAAGTTCAATCCATTATTAGCACCGATTCCCTGTCCTTCCTGATAATATGAATACTTTACGTTGGCAGTTGACAAACCAGCAACAGCGAAGTCGGTTGCACCACCAGAGTTACCCGTCTGACCCCAACCAACACGGAGCTTCAGATTGCTAATCCAATCAACGGCCTTCATGAATGACTCCTCGCTGATACGCCAAGAAGCAGCTGCGGAGGGGAAGGTACCCCAACGGTTGCCAGAACCGAAGTTCGAGCTACCATCACGACGGATTGTTGCAGTCAGGTTGTAACGGCCCATAAAACTGTATGCCATACGACCGAAGTAAGAGATACCACGAGTCTCAAGGCTAAGAGCGCCACCAGCACTGATGGTTGACGGATCCTTGGTCAAGCCAACATTACGGTTGTCCTTGCTCCAGAAATCACGTGCTCCGGCAGATGCCCACTGGCCATACCAACGCGAAACCTCGTTACCAAGCATGAGGGTCAGATCATGCTTGTCATTGCTCCAGTTGTAGGTCAGGGTATTCTGAATGTCCAAGGTCTGGCCATCGCTGTTAGATACGCTAAAACTCATGGCATTGTTGTTACCTGGGTTTACGTAAGCAGATGTACCCTGAGTAATGTCGATGTACTTGTCATTAACAATGTTGTAACGAGAGATAGCTCCTGATACGTCATTGCTTGAAGAACCAGTATAGTCATAAGAAACCAAAGTCTTCCAAGTCAGACCTTTAATTGGGGTGATGGCGATGTGAGCACTAGCCAGAGCGCGGTTGGTACGGTTACGGCCAGCCTTCTCCATCTGCTTAGCGTACATGTTACCGAGGGTAGTTCCCCAGAAGCCATCGTTGGTGTCCTTACCATTCAGTACTTCACCGAAGGTTCCGTCAGGATTCACTACATTAGGAGATACATAGGTACCCGGAGCAACACCATCATATGTGGCATCGCCACGGGTTACGAAGTCCATTGTAGGACATGCGAAAGCATAGTCACGATATGAAGACAAGTTACCAAAGTTACCAACTGAGTTGTTAGAACCATGAGAGTCAGTATGTACGAAATAAACGTCAGCACCGAACTCAACGTAATCATTCACCTGAGTCTTCAAGTTAGCACGGGCTGTTATGCGCTGGAACTGTGTGTTGACAACTACACCATCGTTGCGGAGGAAGCCCACTGAACCACTGTACTCCGTCTTGTCGTTACCACCTGCAGCAGAGAGGTTGTAATCCTGCTTGAGGCTGGTGCGAGTCATGATGTCGAGCCAGTCGATGTACTTACGCTTTCCGTCATACTGCTCACTCCAAATCTGGTTCCAAATATCAGAGCCATCGTTAGCACGTGCCTGACGAATTGTCTTGGCATAGCCGTCAAGGCTAACTACGTCAAGGTTGCCTGGAGCGGTCTGGAGTCCCCAATTTGCAGTAATATTAACATTAGTCTTTCCCTTGGTACCGTGTTTGGTGCTAATCATGACAACACCGTTTGCACCGGCTGCACCGTAAATGGCGGTAGCAGAGGCATCTTTCAAAATCTCAATACTCTCAATGTCAGATGGATTCAAGAAATTGGCATTTGTACCCACCTGTACACCGTCTACAACGTAAAGGGGGGCGGCGTTACCGTTAATGGTGGCGACACCACGAATGCGTACTGCTGCGTTGGCATCAGGAGCACCGTCCTGCATAGTAACCATTACACCTGGGGCTGCACCCTGCAATCCTTGAGCAATGTTAGTCGGAGTACGCTTCAACATATCGGCTGTGTTTACAGAAGCAACAGAACCAGAGATGTCGCTCTTCTTCATCGTACCGTAGCCCACAACAACGACTTCATCGAGTGAAGTGTTGTCTTCCTGAAGTGTAATGTTGAATTCCGACCTATTGCCCACGGCAATCTCCTGAGTAGTGTAGCCGATATAGCTGATAACCAGCGTAGCATTCGGCTTTACGTTGAGTGTGAAGTTTCCGTCGAAGTCGGTCACCGTTCCATTGTTGGTACCCTTTTCAACGATACTTGCACCAATCACGGCCCCCTGTGAGTCACTGATGGTACCCATGATCTTCTTCGTTGACTGTTGAACAGCCTGAACCGACGTCCCGGCACTGGCCATTACTGGTGAGTACATTCCTAAAAGGGAACATGCACCCATCAACAGCGCTGTCTTTTTGATTTTTTGATTCATACTTAAGTTTTCTTGGATTATTGATAAAAACAAATATTCATGTGTTAGTTAGAGATAAGTAGAGATACTAAATCTCCTCCACGCCAAGCCCACCAGGCCCGCAATGGTGATTATTGGTTTATTTCCACTTTGTCATAATTTAGTTATGTTTTAAGTTTATTATTATTGTAAGTTGATAAAATTTGGAATCAGGTTTATTATTTCAGTGTGCAAAGATAATACTTTTTTTTAAAACACAACATTTTTAAGGACAAATTTTGAAAATTTTTTATTTTTCGCAAAATTTCTGCTACAAATAGTGTGTTTTTCGTTTTTTTGCACTACCTTTGCATCGATTTTATCAAAACTTGCAAACTAAAATTACTCCAATATACTATTAACTAATAAACAAAGTATGAACTTAAATTGCAGTAAAAACTCTCTGCTGGCAGGATTATTGGGTATATTCCTGCTGGGGTACTCGCCCGTTGTGTATGCAGTAGAGGGCAGTTCACCGCTGCCCGCTGTACAACAGGCGAAGAAGATTACTGGTACCGTCAACGACGCCATGGGGCCCGTGATCGGTGCAAGTGTTGTAATCAAGGGAACGTCGATAGGTGTTGCCACCGACTTCGACGGAAACTTCACGCTGAATGCCTCGCCAGGGCAGACGCTTGTCATCAGCTACATCGGCTACCTGACGAAGGAAGTCCGCATCACTAACCAGGCCAACTACCAGATTACCCTCGAAGAGGACAAGAAAGTACTTGACGAAGTGGTAGTTGTCGGTTACGGTACCATGAAGAAGAGCGACATCTCCGGTGCTTCTGCCACAGTAGGCGAGAGTGCCATCAAGGGCTCTATTATCACCTCTCTTGACCAGGCTCTGCAAGGTCATGCTGCTGGTGTAAGCGCAGTATCCACTTCCGGTGCGCCTGGTTCTGGTTCTTCTATCCGCGTTCGCGGTACCGCCACCATCAATGCCAATGCTGAACCTCTGTACGTCATCGATGGTGTTATCGTTCAGAGCGGCGGTTTGACTGGTTACGACTACGGCTTGGGTGATGCCCTTGGTAATGGTTCTGTGTCCACCATTTCTCCGTTGTCAACCATCGACCCCCAGGACATTATCAGCATGGAGATTCTGAAAGACGCCTCTGCAACCGCTATTTACGGTGCCCAGGGTGCTAATGGTGTCGTTCTGATTACCACCAAGCACGGTAAGGCTGGTGAAGCCAAGTTCTCTTATAGCGGAACATTGGCCATCAACCGTCAGACCAAGCGTCTTGACATTCTTGATTTGCGTCAGTATGCAGACTATTATAACATGTATGTGAATTATGGTGAAGCCACAGCAAACCCGACCTTCGTTGACAGGTCTTTGTTGGGTAAAGGTACCAACTGGCAGGATGCAGTCTTCCAAACCGCTTTGATGCATCAGCACCAGATTAGCGCCCAGGGTGGTACTGACAAGGTCCGCTACTATGTCAGCGGTTCTTACATGAATCAGGAAGGTACCATCATTGGTTCTAGTTTCAACCGTCTGTCGGCCCGTGCCAATGTCGATGCCGACCTGAAGTCTTGGTTGAAGATGGGGGTTAACGTGGCCTTCTCCGAAACTAACGACGATTTGAAACTGGCTGATGGTGAAGAGGGTATCATCAACTACTCACTGACGACGACCCCCAACCTGCCTATCTATGACATGGACGGCAACTACGCCTCTAGTTCGTATGAAGGCTCCAGCAGCCCTAACCCCATTGCACTGGCTATGCTCAACACCAATAAGCTAAACCGTCAGAAGCTGAATGGTAACATCTTCTTCGATGTGAAGTTTTACAAGGACTTGACTTGGCACACTGAGTTTGGTTTCGATCTTGGCTGGAGCAAGGCCGACCGTTATCGTCCTATCATCAACCTGGCTACGTATCACCAAAACAACAACACTTCTGCTATTCAGAAGAATTCAAATAAATTCTACCAGATTAAGAACTATCTGACTTGGACTCACAACTTTGCCGGCAAGCACAACGTAACTGGTATGGTTGGACAGGAGGCTTGGGAGTCAAAGTGGGACTATCTAAGCGGTTCTAACTCTGGTCTTCCCAATGATGCTGTTCACAATCCTGCATTAGGTACAGCCAACCCATCTCTCGGTGCTGGTTTTGGCGAAGCATCTATGGCTTCGTTCTTCACCCGCTGGACCTATAGTTTCGATGAACGCTACAATGCCACCTACACCTACCGTTACGATGGTAGTTCTAACTTTGGCCCAAGCAACCGCTGGGCAGGTTTCCACTCATTTGCCGCCAGCTGGCGTTTCAACAACGAGACCTTCATCAAGAACTTCGCAGAAAAGTGGCTCTCGAATGGTAAGCTGCGTATCGGTTGGGGACAGACTGGTAACTCCAGCATTGGTGCTTATTTGTGGGGAGTTGCTTTAAAGAGAAACACTTCTGCGCTTGGTGCAGGTCAGCGTCCTGCAAACATTGCCAATCCAGGTATTCAGTGGGAGAGTCAGGAGCAGTGGAACGTCGGTCTCGACCTCGGTTTCTGGAACAACCGCGTCAACCTGACCGTCGATTGGTATCGCAAAGAGTCGAAAGACATGCTCATGCAATTACAGTTGCCTGCTTATATGGGTTCTGGAGGTAATCCTTCTTCTGCTCTTTCAGCTCCTTCGGGCAACTACGGTACCATCCGCAACACGGGTCTAGAAATCACCTTGAACACGCATCCTATTGTTGGCAAGTTTGAGTGGGATTCAGAATTCCAAATCTCCTTCAACCGCAATAAGCTGATTGCCCTGAATGACGGTTCTGGCAACACAATTTTAAAGGGTTATGGTCAGTGGAGTGGACAAGAGCCTCAGGTATCTCAAACTGAAGTTGGTGGTTCCTTGTTCAACTTCTACGGATATGTATGTGACGGCTACTACACCTCTGTTGAAGACATTGAGAACTCTCCAAAGACTGAACACCCTGCTGTAAACGGAGTTTATGCCAAGAACTCTACTGTTTGGGTAGGTGATATCAAGTATAAGGACCTCAGCGGTCCAGACGGCGTACCCGATGGAAAGATTGACGAATATGACCGTACCGACATCGGTTCTCCCCTGCCTAAGTTCACCTTCGGTTGGACCAACACCTTCCGTTGGAACAACTTCGACTTGAACATCTTCATCAACGGCTCTTATGGCAATAAGGTTGGTAACTACAACAAGTACAAGCTGACCCACATGAACAACACGTGGATCAACCAGTTGACTGACGTGCTTGATGCAACCCGTCTAGAGCCCATTGATCCCAACAAGGACTACTCAGCTGGTGTAGACCGTGGTGATGGGCAACTGATATACAACTGGTATGATGACATCTATAATGTAAAGATTGCTAATCCAGGTGCAGGTCTACCTCGAGTATCAGTGGGAGACCCCAACGATAACGACCGCTGGAGCGACCGATACATCGAGGATGCAAGCTATATCCGTCTGAAGAACATCTCGCTGGGTTACACTTTCCCGAAGAAGCTCATCAGAAAGTTGTCGCTTGAAAGCCTTCGCGTAAATGTCAACATCCAGAACCTGCTCACCATCACTGGCTACGACGGATACGATCCTGAAGTCGGTACCAGTACGCAGTCAACGTTTGTGGCTGGTCTGGACAACGGACGCTATCCCTCACCTACTACCTATTCGTTTGGTCTCAACGTAACATTCTAAATATTGAAGCTTTATGAAATTCATTAATATAAAAACCATTGCATTTGTTGCTGTTGCCGGTTTAGGATTTACTTCATGCGAAGATTTCCTCGACAAACCAACTATTGACGGTTACAATGCAGACAACTACTATAGTTCTGATACAGAGTGCTTATCAGGTACTTCCTATCTATATAGCACGCCTTGGAGTGATTTTACACGTAACTATATTACAGTAGGTGAAGTATTATCAGGCAACTATTATCCTGGAACAAGCCCCTATCTTGATTTTACTTTGAATAGTTCTGACGCAGCTCTTCAGGAAATGTCAGAAGCATTATGGGCTGTTGTTGCTCATTCTAACACAGTATACTCTTACATCAAAAATTCTACTGGTGCTTCAGAAGAGGTTAAGAATCAAACAATGGGTGAATGCCTTACATGGAAAGCTTTGGCCTATTTCTTCTTGGTACGTTCTTTTGGAGAGGTTCCTATTGTTCATGACAATGGTGCTTTATTGGCATCAAGTTCATATAACACCATCCCTAAGGTTAAGAAAGCTGATGGCTACGAGTACATCATCATGACACTGGAGAAAGCCATTGAATTGCTCCCCGAGACAGCCCTTCAGGCAGGCCGTCTTGATAAGGCCTCTGCAGAAGGGCTTCTTGCCAAGGTCTATCTGACAAAGGCAGGTGTTACAGGATCTATAAGCACAGAGGACTTAAATCAGGCTGTTAACTATGCACGTGCATGTCTGTCACATTCCAATCACTATCTGATGGAAAACTATCCTGATGTATTCCGTCTGGCAAATAATATCAACCCAGAATGTCTGATTTCATGGCGCTGGAATGCCAATAACAATGAATGGACTGACCAGAGCTTCATGCAGAGTGACTATGGGCCAGATGGTATTGACGAAAACGGTAATACATGGGGACAATGGAAAGGCATGAGTACAGACCTTCAAGAGGCTTTCGGCATCAAGGTGCTGGAGCAGACTCCTGACGTATGGCTCAACAATCGTGACTCACGTTTGAAGGCTACCATGATGTTGCCTGGTTTTGTTTACGAGTATTTCTGGACCGACAAGGGGGGATTTGATTTCCTGCGTTTCGTTTATGACAACAAATACAATCCATCCGCCTATATCAATCAGGAAGAGACAGCCTTGACATCTCCTACAGGTTCATGGCCTGTTAAGCACCTCTATGGTGACATGGCAGACCATACTTTAGGAGTTGGCTATCCTTCTGGCCGAATGGCTAATAGCTTGGCAACTCACATCCTCCGCCTTTCTGATGTTTATCTGGTTCTTGCAGAGGCTAAAACTATCTTGTCTAATCCTAACAATCCTGTGAATGCTTCAACTACCGATGCAGAAGCTCTGAATGCTATTAACACCGTTCGCAAGCGTGCAGGTCTTAATGCCCTAACCAGCGTATCATTTAATGACGTATGGAAAGAGCGTCGCTTGGAGTTGGCCTTCGAAGGAGACCGTTGGTACGATTATGTTCGCGTCAGCTACTACAACTCCGAATTCTGTGTTTCTGACTTGAAAGCCCAGAAGCGTAACACCAATGGTGGATTGAATGAAATCTACAAGAATTATTACAAAACTGGTGACTGGGTAGTACCTTCTACGGCTAAATATGATACACAGACACCTGTTCCCGTTGTTGAAGCTCTATTGGTTGACGACAAAGACACTGGCAAAAAGTATTTTGCATTGCCGTTTACAGCCAAAGATGTTACTTTCAACCCGAATTTGGCATCTAGTGCAGAGGCACAGCATGTAGATGTTCGAGCAACTTATAGTTATTAAAACACTAAATAGTAATTAAGAGTATGAATATTATTAATCAATATACAAAAGGACTTCTGTTGGCAATTGCTGCTATCAGTACCATTTCGCTGACCTCTTGTAAGGATGAACCTGACAAGTTTGAGTCAACAGACGGCAAGCCCACTATTAAGTATATACGTAGTATGTCTTCTGAAATTCAGAAATGGGATGACGACCCTAGCACACTCTACACCAACGGTCTGTTGGTAACGAGTGCCAATCCCGGCAGTTCTCTGGCTATCATCGGCGAGAACCTGCGCAGTATTTACGAAATATGGTTTAACGACAAGCGTGCTTCTCTTAACCAAAGTACATTGACAGACAACGCGCTGTTTGTAACCGTACCCGCAGGAGTTCCAACCGAGGTTTCTGATAAGATTTACTTTATCACTACTTCTAAAGACACTGTCACCTATGACTTCAAAGTCATCATTTCAGCACCTGTCATAAACTCTATACCTAACGAGTATGCTGCTGCAGGAACGACTCAAACCTTGAAGGGTAATTATTTCATTGACGATCCTAACGTTCCTCTGAAAATCTTATTCCCTGGTGAAAATGGCACCTTGATTCCTGCCAAAATCACTGCTATTGCCGAGGATTTCACTTCTGTAGACATTATTGTTCCAGACGGTGCTGTAGCAGGTCCAATACAAGCGACTTCTGTTTATGGAACCTCTAAGAGTTCTTTCTGGTACAAGGACACTCGCGGTATGCTCTTCGACTTCGATACACCTAACGGCATTTCTGATGTTATCCTCGATATGCACGCATGGAACGGTCACAACAGCTACGCAGCTGATGAAACCAGCATTTCTGGCAAATACTGGCAGTTTGGTAACGGCACAAAGACCATTTCCGGTAAAGCTGATGAAGGATGGCCCGACGAGGACTGGTGCTCATTCGCCTATTGGCCTGGAAACTGGGAGAATCCTGAGACCTTCAAGGAGTATCCTCGCCTATACGACCTTGTTGACATGTCCGACTGGAGCAATATGACTATGAAGTTTGAGATGTGCATTCCAGAGTCCAACCCATGGAAGGGTGGTGCTATGCAGATTGTCTTTGTAGGCACCGACCGTACGACTTACGGTGGTGGCGGTGTCGATGCATACGGCAACACCATCCATGTTCAGACCAACGACTATCTGAACGATCCTGCCGTACCTCGCGCACTATACCGTCCTTGGACTGTTACGGGCAGCTATGACACTGGTGGAGAGTGGATAACCGTATCACTGCCATTATCTGCAACATTTGTATATTCCTATGATGGTAGTTTGTGTGGTACCCCCCTGTCAAAAGACTCGTTCGCCAGCCTCTGGATGGCCATATACGGTGGTGGCATCGAAGGTGAAGATAGTGAGTTTATCATCAAGATTGATAACATTCGTCTTGTTCCTAATAAATAATAATATACAAAGGATATGAAAAACTATAAGAATATTTTTGCACTGTTAGTGATAGCCTTTGTCGGGCTATCCCTGACGGCGTGCAGTGAGGATGACTACGATACCAACCCGTACAACAAGTCGGGTATAAACCTGCTGGCTTTTGGTCCCTCCCCCAACACTCGCTCTCAGGAGATACGTATCACAGGTACAAATCTGACTGCTGTTGAGAAAGTCATATTCCCTGGTGGCACCATCGAACGTGCCGGCCAGACCATCAAAGTGAATGGTGCCGAGGTCCTGAAGGCCAACTTCAATTCTGTTGACAAAGAGAACATCTATGTGAACATTCCTGATGAAACTGTTCCCGGACAAATCAAGTTGGTTGCAGGTAACGACACTGTAACTTCTGTAGGTACGTTAACCTTCGAGGAGCCCATCGAGGTAACCTCCATTAGTCCGCTGGAGGGTCTGAATGCCGGCGATGAGATCAGCATCAAGGGCGACTATGTCTATAACATTGCTGAGGTTATCTTCCCCTCAGGTGTAGCTGGTGCTCCTGTTGTTGCTGAGGATTTCACTTACGTTTCTCGTAAGGAGATTCGCCTCCGTGTGCCCCTGGCTGCAGAGTCTGGTATCATTACCATGAACGATGGTGCCGATTGGGAACTGGAGTACAAAGATCCTATAGAGATTCAGGGTGCTATTGTTACTGAGATTACTCCAAGCGCAGACTTTGGAGAGCAAATTCAGATTAAGGGTACTAACCTACACATCGTTGAAAGCGTGCTGTTCCCCGGCGGTGTGCCTGCTGTATTCACTGTTTCTGACGACCACAAGACTATCACGGCAACTGTTCCTGATGAGTGTAAGTCTGGTGCGCTCTCTCTCCTGCTCTACTCCGGTGAGGCCATTTCAACTTCTGAGTTCGCTGTTCCTACCGTAACCATTACCTCTGCAGAGCCTAACAAGGATCTGGTTGCCGGTGATGTGGTGACACTGACTGGTGAGAACTTCAATCGCGTCATTGGTGTTAGCCTGCCTGGCGTTGGCGACATCCTCGACTATACTATTGATAATGACAAGCTGACCTTCGCCGTTCCTGACGATATGACAGACGGTGATGTCGTACTAACTCAGAATGCATACATCACAGCCAAAATCGGTATTGAGATGCGTAAGATGAGAGGCATCATCTGGATGGGTAAGGAAGACCTGTCTGGCTGGTCTAGCTGGGGTGTCTTCAATTGGGATGGCGACAAGTGGAAGAAGTTCCAGGAAGCTATCACGGGTGCTGGTGAGCTGACTTTCCACTTCAAGGTCATTGGCGATAATCCCGCATTCAACTTGCGTCAGGGTGACTGGAGCACTGCATTTAGCAATATCTCCATGCCTTATGGAGATGATGGAAATATCCACCCTGCTGCTGACGCAACAGACGTTGTCATCAACCTGACAGCAGAGGAGCGCGAAGCTATGTTTGCGGACGGCGGTAAGGGTATGGTCATCTGGGGTGACGGCATCCAGCTGCAGTACGTGAAGTTCGAAGCTGCCAGCAATGGTGTGACCCTATGGAGCGGAGAACTTGGTCCAACCAACTGGTCTGGAGATAAGACTATTGCACTAACCGATGACATCAAGGCTCAACTCGAACCTGGAAAACTTATGGGTATTGAGTTCGTTTGCGACGAAGGCGGTGGACAGGTTGAGATCTGCGGTTCTTGGTGGACTGGGCTCGAAGGTCCTAAGCGAGTTTACGGACGCGACGGAGAAGGACGTGCCATCATGAACTTCGCTGCTGATGTCAACAAGTTCGAATGGGAGCTTATCCAAGAGGACATTGACATTCTGACAACCCAAGGTGCTATCCTCTTCGTGGGCAACGGCGGACTAACCATCACCCGCTGGTATGTGAAGTAAAAAACTCTCTATCAATAAAGAGGCGCAACACTGCGTTGCGCCTCTTTTATCACCTTAATAGGATGAACAAAAAGACTATTATTCTCGCAGTCTGTGCTGCACTGCTACTGACAGCCTGCGGAGGTAAAAAAGAACGCCAAACCACCAGTTCACAATTGATAGGACAGGTGGAACAGTTCAGTATTGATACCATCGTGACAAAACCTGGCGACACTCTCGTCAACAACACCGTTGATGGCGTTCTGCGCCACTACCCCGAGCTTTACCGCGCCACCCAAAAAGCCGTTAAGGCTTACGACAAATGGGTTGAGATATCGAAGGTGTCAGGGCTGAAGATAAAGCCTGAGACACTTAATATCAATGCCCTACTCGACGAAACACTTTTCGGAGAAAACAATCAGGATGCCGATAGCGTATGGCAGTATCTGCCTGTCATTGACAACCTCTATATACAAGCCCTTGTCAATATCCCCAACGGACAATCAGATACCGATGCCCGCAAATCGGCCATAGGGCGCACGCGTAGGGCATGGCTAACCTATGCAGAAAATCTGCAAGCCCTCCAATCTACCATTCCTGAGGAATGCAGACCCCGCTTCCGTTTCATTATCAACAAAAAAACGAAGCAACTTACCGACGAAAATATGTACAAACAACAATAAATGCTTATGAAAAGACTGAAAACATTCATTGCAGCGCTCACACTGATGACAACGGGCACGATGGCTGCAGACATCCCGTCAACACCCGTCACGGCATCGACAGACGCTGCCAAGAACCTGTATGCCTATTTCCTGGACCAGTATGGCAAGAAGACGATTTCCAGCGTCATGGCCAATGTCAACTGGAACAACACTTGTGCCGAGAAAGTCTATAAACTCACGGGCAAGTATCCTGCCATGAACTGCTACGACTTCATTCACATCTGTTTTTCGCCAGCCAATTGGATTGACTACTCCGACATCACTCCTGCCAAGGCATGGCACGATGCGGGCGGTATCGTACAGCTGATGTGGCATTTCAATGTGCCTAAGAGCCAGGGGGCAACAGATGTTACCTGCACGCCCAGCGAGACCACCTTCAAAGCTTCCAATGCATTGGTGAGTGGCACGTGGGAAAATACATGGTTTTACGAGCAGATGGACAAGGTAGCTGCCTCTATCCTGAAACTACAGGAAGCTGGCATTGCTGCCACATGGCGTCCGTTCCACGAAGCTGCTGGTAATGCTTGCGCCAAGCAACAGGCCGATTGGACCAAGGCCTGGTTCTGGTGGGGCTACGATGGTGCAGATACTTATAAAAAGCTATGGATAGCCATGTATGACTATTTCAAGCAAAAAGGCATCAACAACCTCATTTGGATGTGGACAACCCAAAACTATAATGGTGACAGCAGCAAATACAATCAGGATACCAACTGGTACCCTGGCGACCAGTATGTTGACATCATAGCCCGCGACCTCTATGGCTACGATGCAGCCCAGAACCTGCAGGAGTTCAACGAGATTCAGGCCACCTACCCGAACAAGATGGTAGTGCTGGGCGAATGCGGAAAAGGTAATAGCGGCGACCCCGGAAAGATGTCCGACGTATGGGCGAAAGGCGCCAAGTGGGGTCACTTCATGGTATGGTATCAAGGCGGACAAGGCTCTACCGACACCATGTGCAGCGACGACTGGTGGAAGGAAGCCATGAGCAGCGCCAACGTCATCACCCGCGACAAGGTGGTTATCCCCGATGTCACTTCAACCATCGAGAATGCCACGGATGCCGTGAAGAACATGGGACTGGGCTGGAACCTGGGTAACGCCCTCGATGCCAATGTCCAACAATACCATGATGCCACCCAGGACAACTACTGGGGACAGCAGGACATTACCTCAGAGAGCTGCTGGGGTCAGCTACCCACCAAGGCAGAGCTGATGGCCATGATGAAAGAGGCCGGTTTCGGAGCCATCCGCGTTCCCGTGACATGGTATAACCACATGGACAAGGACGGCAATGTGGATGCAGCATGGATGAACCGCGTCCATGAGGTGGTTGACTACGTCATCAGCCAGGGAATGTACTGCATCCTCAACGTACACCACGACACGGGTGCTGACAGCTACGACAGCCAAAAGAACCTCACCGGCTACCACTGGATCAAGGCTGATGAAACCAACTACGCCACCAACAAGGCCCGCTATGAGAAACTGTGGCAGCAGATAGCTCAGGAGTTCCGCAACTACGGCCAGCTGCTGCTGTTCGAGGCTTATAATGAGATGCTCGATGCCAGCAGTTCATGGAACTTTGCCCAGTCCAATTCCTCCTACGATGCCATCAACAAATACGCCCAAAGCTTTGTCGATGTGGTTCGCGCCACAGGTGGCAACAATGCCCAGCGCAACCTCATTGTCAGCACCTATGGTGCCAGTTCAGGCAGTGGCACATGGAATGCTAAGATACAAGACCCTTTGAAGAAGTTACAGATTCCTTCAGGCGAAAGCAACCATATCATCTTCGAGGTGCATAACTATCCCGCCATCGTCAACAAAGACAAGGACGGCAAATACGTCAGTGACCGTACTATCAGCGAAATCAAGACAGAGATTGATGCTTGGTTAGATAATCTGAAGACCTATCTTATCAGCAAGGGTGCTCCTGTCATCATTGGCGAATGGGGCACCAATAATGTTGATTCAGGTGATGGCAAGACAGACTATGACCTCCATAAGGACCTGATGTTCGAATTCGTCAGCTACATGATAAAGACCATGAAGCAGAACAACATAGCCACCTTCTACTGGATGGGACTTTCCGACGGTGCAGCGCGCACCTACCCCGCCTTCACACAACCCGACCTGGCGCTGAAGATGCTGCAGGCCTATCACGGTGACTCGTGGAATCCCTACCTTCCCGACGCCAAGGACTTCCCAGAAGGCAAAATCACCTCGGCCACGGTGAATTTCAACAGCCAATGGGGCGAACTGACCATCCACGATGGAGCTATTGACAAGACCGTCTATAAAGGTATCAAGGTGGAGCTGGAAGAAAAGCCTGCCACTGGAGCCCTGTCTTTTAAGGTATATGCCAACAGTGAGAAGGCAACACCCATCACTTCCAAAACCCCACAGTTGGCTTTCTCCAGTTACACAGGCATCCAGAAAATCAACCTGCAGTGGAACATAGCCACCAAGGGGAGTATCAAAATCAAGAGCGTCAACCTTGTCAAGCACGACAACACCACAGAACCCTGTAGCCTGGAAGTGGCATGGGGCTGTACCCTCAGTGACCAGAATTACGCCACGGGCATTGACGCCATCACCGCCACCCGCTCCGCAGACGGTGTTATCTACAATCTCAGCGGTCTGCGCGTTACCACCCCTACCCGCGGCATTTATATCAAGAATGGTAAGAAATACATCAAGAGATAGTAGAACCCAATTATTTAGCACCGCTTCAACACCAGCAACATGCAGTGGGGCTACTGGGACGGCGTGGCAACCATTACTGCCGCTCCCTTCCAGACGCTGGCAGGCGTCCCCATGTTCGTATGGGACAACAATGCCAAGGACGCTGGCAACGAGTCCAACGGCTACATTGACCATGCCGACGGCTCATGGCTGAACGACAGCGAGACCATGGTGCCCACCATGCTCAAGGCCTGCACCAGCACCGATGCTTCATACACCTTCCAAAGCATCTGGGCCAAGGCTCCCGCAGCCGAGTAAACGGTTATCAACGACACTAAAAAACAGGGATGTACGCTGTGCATCCCTATTTTTTTTTGCTCACAGGGGGAGAACCCCCTGAAGTGAGCTCAATTATCCAAAATTTTGGGAAGAAAAATACGCTTGCAAGTTCTTCATCACATGACGCTGTCCTTGGTCAGTAATTATTTGTCGCCATAGTGCGAACGCAGCGACACCACATGGACATAGACTTCCGTGTCGTGGATTTCATAGATCATACGGTACTGCTTGTTGATACGGCGGCTCCACGTCTCTTCAAACTTGAAATGCTTCAGGTGTTCTACCTGCCCTGTGCCTGTTCGCGGATGCTCCTGCAACTCCAGCAGCATATTGGCAATCTTTTTAAGGGTCTTTTTGTCGCCACTGTGCTTGATGGCTGCAAGCTCATTCTTCGACTGCTCAGAGAGCAAAACAACGTATGCCATAAACTACAAGGAGTTTATCATCGACATAATATCCTCCTTGCTCTCCAGACGGGTAACTTTTGCCTGGGGGCTGTGCGCACGACGGATGTCCTTCTCAACGGCCTTTACGTTGCGGCTGTCGGCAAAGAACTTGTCGCCAGAGGGGCTTACCTCGTAAGGGTCGGCATCATGCGTCGGCTCCAACAACTTGCCAGCCAGCCAGCTGCGGTCACGCTTCGAAAGCGAAAGGCTTTCAATATAGGCCCAAAGTTTGTTTGTTGCTACAGTTGCCATAATGTATGATTTATGAATTCTGCTGCAAAAATACACAAAACAAACGAAACGACAAAATAAAAACTGAAAAACAATATTTATGGGTTCAGCGATTAAACAGGAGAACCCAGCCCAGTTGTGTGATTTTTGGGCTGTGGAATGATTTCGTGGCTTATTTTCTTTGCAGAGTCCTTGGAAAGTTGTATTTTTGCAGCGGTAAGTATAATAAATAGGAGATAAGATTATGGTTTCAGCAGCTTATAAGAACAGAACTCGCGAGGAAATCATCGCCGCCTTCCGCGAGTCCATTCGTCGCAAGCACGAGTGGCAAGAGCGAGCAGAAGAAGAGATTAAGAAAATTCGCCAGGAGCGACTCCAATTGAGCATCTAACGATGAAACCACTTGATCTGACTCGCATCAACCGCCTTGCTCCCTATAAGGTATGGACAGAAGACGGACGCGATTTCCTTATTGAAACCAACAGAGGACAAATCTTCGTGATTGGTTTCTTGGATGACTATTCTATCTGGCCAACTGGAGCTTACCAGTTTACGATTAACAATCAGAGTCACCAGCCTTCACCACTTGACCAGAAGCTCCGTGAGACTATTTTTCTTCTGATTGAAGCATTCTTTACGGCTAATCCCGACATTTTGCTTTATATATGTGAAACAGGTGACGGACGCCAAGCATTCCGTAGCCGTCTGTTTATCCGTTGGTTCAATATCTACTCAGACCGTGATGCTTATGTGATGCAGACTGCTGAAGTACAGGAGGGCAAGACCAAGAATTTTGCCGCGCTCATCGTACAGAAGTCAAACCCACGCCTTGAAGAGATACTTGCTGAATTTAACGAGACTATAAGCATACTGACCAACAAGCCAAAGTAAACGCTCACAGGGAGACAGACCCCGTGTGAGGCTGCGAGGTGTATTTTTGGGCTGTGGAACGATTTCCTGCCTTGTTTCCTTTGCAGAGTTCCGGGAAATGATTATCTTTGCAGGCTGCATGGGGACCTCACAGGAGGGCTGTTCTCGTGTGAAGTTATGCAAGGAAAGAAAATTCGTCCGGCTATGGATGCCTATCGGCTGAGTGAGGCTGATTTCGTGGGCTTGGCGTTCGATACGCCAGTACCTTTCTATGATATGCCTGTGTCTTGCGGCAAACCGCTGGAGATGGGTAACGTTGCTGCCATGATGGTGATGATGCCCGGCGAGTTGCTGGGCGTGAAAGACGTCCTTTGCACCGTTGCCGGTGGTGATTCGATGATTGACATCGGTATCATGCCCGGCGACGCTCTTTTCTTTGAGAGGGCGTGTGAGTACCACAGTTACGACATCGTTCTGGCCGAGATTGACGGTGAGCGGCTGCTGAAGACTTTCTATATTGATGAGAACGGCGACAAATGGCTTGTGCCTGCCAACCAGAAGTATCAGGCCATCAAGCTGGACGGCAGCATGGTGGTTTATTTCGTGGGTAAATTGATAGGTCACCTGCGCAGTGCGCCCCACCAGTCGGTGCAGAGCATCGTCGAGCGCCTCCGCGCCGCCGAGTCCGTCAGTGCTGCCAGCGCCGAGTCCGGGAGCACGGCCAGTAAAGAGTCCTTCCTGCTGTTGGTGACGCAGCCCGAGTGTGCTGACGCGGTGGTTTCCCGGCTTCATGAGCTGATGGCCGGTAAGTCGAAGCCCAGAGACCTGCTGATGCCTGTCAGGGCAGCGGTGAAGGCAGGTGTGCTGCGCCGTCCTACGTGGATGGAGTTCATGACGGAGTTCGGCAGCAAGATGGTGTCCAAGACAGCTTACTACTACTGGACCGACCCCACGAAGGAGATTTATGACGGCGATGCCCAGTTTCTGTCAATGGCCGATGCATTCAGGCGCTTGACAACGTGATACGTCACATCCCCGCCAAGAGTTTCTTCTAAGTGCAAACCACCGGGCCAGACGCCGTGTGAGGCAGTGAGGTGAGGTTTTTTCCCGGGCATTTCGGGACATTTCGGGACGTCCCGAAATGTCCCGATTTTTTTTGTCCCTGATTCAGCACTTTGCACTACCTTTGTCGTCGGAAGGTTGGCCAACCCTGTCCGCAGAACTGATTTATTCACTTAAAACAAAAAAGAACATGAAAGAAGTTTTATTGAACGACGGCCATCTTGCAGACATTGCAAGGTTGCGCTCGCGTTGGGTGATGATGGAGGCTTCAAACATCATGGAAGCGACGAATGAGCCGAGGTCTGCTGCCATGATTTTCGCCTGGCGCACATGGCGGTTGCTGGACGCTCTTTCGCAGGGATCGGTATTTTTCAGTTACAAAAAGGAGACGGGCGACACGCGCATGGCCGTCGGTACGCTGTGCAGGGGTGTCTGCAGGGGTTTCGACACCTATCTGGAGTTGCACGACGGCGAGGTGCGCAAGCCCAAAAAGGAAACGCCCTGCTGCTTTACGTACTGGGATATTGAAAAGGAGGGTTTCCGCACCTTCAAGTCCTATCAGCTCGTGCGCGATACGTTTGAGATACTGAGTGATGAACTTTTAACTGACGAAGACGATGATTAAATGGAAGATGGAACTGACGCGCAAGATCGGACTTTTCGGCCTGAAGGACTTGCGCAGGCTGGCGCCCATCGGCGACGTGGGCTATGAGAACGGCTGGTACGGTCCCTTCGGCGACGGGTCGTGGATGCATGGCGGCATGGAGCGGGCCTTGACCGCTGCCGCCCGTGAACAGGGTTTTCAGACGGCGTGTGCAGACCGTGGCTACCCGCATCGGGGTACTGACCACGAGACGCGCTATCCGGAGATAGGACTGGTTTTCCATGTGGATTCGTCAGACTGAGAATTGAAAATTCTTTGACCTGAAGGTCAAAGCGAGCAAAGCTCGTAGGAAAATGGAAAATTGAAAATTGGCTGCGCCGTAGGTGAGCCGTGAAAAAATACAACATGGACAACTGAGGACAACATCTCTTGCCTACGACGGCAAACCGCCGTCTGCGGAGTCCATAATCGGAAGTTAAAAAGGTTGTCCCATGTTGTCTGAGTTGAAGTCAAAAAAAAAGTTGTATTAAAGTAAAGAAAAGAGACAAATGAAAGACGAAAATGTTTTGACAAGTGAGCTTCTGTTTGCGAAGCTCAAGGAGTTTGAAGGTCTGCGGCTGAAGGCCTATCAGGACGCCGCAGGAGTATGGACCATCGGCTACGGCCATACGCACAACGTGCGCCGGGGCGACGTCATCAGTCAGTTCTACGCCGAGGAGATGCTCAGGCTGGACATCATGCAGTGCCAGCGGCAGGTGCTGCGGCTGGGCGTCTGCACGACACAGGGGCAGCTGGACGCCCTGGTGTCGTTTGTGTTCAACATGGGCATTGGGCGGTTACAGAAGTCGACGCTGCTGGGCTGCATCAGACAGCATCAGCCTCAGGGCGTGATACGTGAGCAGTTCCTGCGCTGGGTCTTGGGTGACGGGCGCCGTCTGCCGGGACTCGTCAAGCGCCGCACGTGGGAGTGCCAAAGGTTTTTTGAAGAGGACTCGCCGCAGTTGCAGAAAGGAGGCAGGGACGATGGACATGCGTGACGACAGCTACATGGCAAGGTACTTTGACGACCTTGAACGGGAACTCGCACTCGTCTTTGAGGACATCAAGGACGACGGCGACAGGGATGACGTCGTGAGGCAGCTGCAGGACTATGTGATGTACCAGAACTCGGTGCTGAGCATGTCGCCGCTGGCTTGCGTGAAATACTATGAGGCGTCGTACCATGTCTATAACTTCCTGCGCCGCACGCGGCAGGTGCAGAAGAAGGGCGTGCCGATGAGTGAAAAAATCGTACAGTACCTGATGACGTTGTTCGGAGGCGCGGGGGCGCGGGGGCGCGATGGTGCGAAGGTGCGGAGGCGCGGGGGCGCGGAGGAACGGGGGGATGACGTATGAAGGAGACTGAGGTTGAACGCTACGTCAGCGACCTGCTGACCGTCAGCGGCTTCCGTCATGATGGGGCAGAGCATCGGCTGTGGGTGCTTCTGCACCATCTCTACAGTGCCGTCGCCCTGTGGGAGCAGGCTACCGACGAGGAGCGTCAGGTGGTGGAGGCCATGCGCAAGAAGCTGCAGTATTTTTTTTCGGCAAAAATTAAACTAAAAGAGACAAAAAGAAATAAAAAAGAAAACGAAAAGCTTCCCCCCACACCCCCCTTAAAAGGTAAAGAAAAACAAAAAGAAAAAACAGAGAAAATTCCCGCCCCTGTAGGACGCACGTGTGAAGGTGTTGATGAAAACAAAAGAGAAGCCTTCAGGCAGCAGTGCCTCGCCTTCGTCGGAAAATATGACACTGCCAGGCTGACGGACTTTTTCAACTACTGGAGCGAAGAGACCCGGACAACGAAACGGATGCGCTATGAAGGCCAGCGCTACTGGAACTTGGAGAAACGCCTTTCGCGCTGGGTGCAAAACAGCTATGCCGCCGACAACACCGCCGCCGCCATCCGTCTGCGCAAGGCGAAGCGGAAGCTGGCCGAGGAGCAGGGTGCCGCCAGTCAGCAGCAGCAGGCTGCCGCCGAGCGCCAGAAGCAGCAGCAGGCCCTGGAGCAGCAGGCCGAGGACAGCCGCCGCGATGCTTCGACCATGGAAGAACAGGTCCGGCGCAATCCCAACGGCATCCTGGCACGCTTCGAGCGGGAACGGAAAGCAAGGGAAAAGCCACACCCCGACCCTCCCCAATAGGGAAAAGCCCCACCCCGGCCCTCCCCAATAGGGAGGGGGAAGCCTCACCCCGACGCGAATCATTAACTTTTAAGTTTTCAGTTTACGACATGAACGATGAGAAATTCAAAATCAGATTCTATGGCAAGTCGGAACTCGCCATGATGTACTTCCCGCACCACGACAAGCGGGCAGCACTGAAACTGCTGAGAACCTACCTCAAGGCGTCGCCCGACTTGCAGAGCCTGTTGCACGTGCCTGGTTGCTACTATACGCCGAAGCAAGTGCGAAAAATTGTAAAAATCGTCGGCGAACCATTTGATTTAGAATGACTTGCAGACTTTACGATACCTTTTGGGAACGTTTGGGAACGTTTGGCGACATTTAGCCCCAAATGGCGCCTTTCAGACCCGAACAGCGACAAACGGTGCCACCGCCAAAAACGGAATGCCTATCTTTGCAGCGTGAAAAAGGATGGCTGGAGCTGATGCCTGTCTAGCCCGAAGCTCAAAGGCCACGAGCCCGTAGCCAAGCAACGTTCAGCCCGAAGCGAGGCGCATACGCTAATTCTTACACCTAAAGGTATAAGCGAGCAAAGCTCGTAGGAAAATTAAAAATTAAAAATTAAAAATTAAAAATTGCGAGCGCTGGCAAATCCTTTAAATTAAAAGTTTAACAATCAAGAACCATTTAAGAAAACTATGGCACTTACAAATTCCGCCGTTCTTGGCATCAACCTGCGCAAGAACACCAACTCAAAGTCGCTTGCCTTCGGCAAGTATTACCCTGAGGTCGACCGTCAGAAGACCCTCACCATCCGCGGTTTCGCACAGCACATGATAGACCACGGCTGCGTCTTCGACCGCGGCGACATCGAGTCCATCCTCATCAAGGTCACCGAGTGTCTGCCCGAACTGGTGGCACAGGGCATCGGCGTACAGCTGGGCGAACTGGGCATCTTCTATCCATCTGCCGAGGTGAAGGACCCCGTCATCAGCATCCCCGCCATGGAGGGTCTTGACCCCCGCGACGTGGTGAAGGCCATCCACATCCGCTTCCTGCCCAACGCCTCGAAGCTGGAGGACCTGTCGGGACCCGCCTTCAAGGACCGCTGCACGCTGGAGCTGCGCAACATCGTGGAGAAGGTCGAGGTGGACGGCAAGGCCGTGCAGCGTCTGACGCCCATCACCACCGCCCTCGCCGACTACAACCACGAGAACCCGTAAGGCGCTTCGCTAATTGATAATTGATAATGGATAATGGATAATGGAAAATTCTTTGACCTAAAGGTCAAAGCGAGCAAAGCTCGTAGGAAAATTACGGGACGATGAAGAAGACAAAGATTATCGAGGTTGCCGTGAAGGTGTTAGTGGCGGCGCTCACCGCCTTTCTGACGGCCATCACAACCACCAGTTGCATGGGCCGTGGTCCGCTGGACTTCCTCGCAGCATAGCCGCTGCTTAATTCCACAAAAAAAATGCGCCTCCTACCACTGGGAGGCGCGTTTTTGTGAGCGGCGCTTACCTGATCACCGTCAGGCTCTTGTCGCCACAGCGGACGATATAGACGCCCTTGGGCAGCGTTGCCATCACGTCCTTCAGTGCCGTGCCACGCGCCTCTGTCACCTTGCGGTCGAAGGTACTTTCGTTCGACAATAAAATCAAAAAAAGTATTTTTTGTTTTGTATTTCGCTCACTTATTCGTACCTTTGCCATCAAAATCAACTAAAAACATGAAGTATCTACCAATAGCAATCGCAGCCATGCTGTTTATGGGCTGCAATGACAACAATAGGGCTGAGGACCCGCTGGCCGACAGCGGACGCAGACGCTGGAACCCGTGCTGGACCGTCATCCCATCAGCTATGTACTGGTATGGCGCAACGCCCACAACCGCCCCAACCACTACTTTGCGCCCTATCCCGGACAGCAGTCCACGTCCGATTTTATCCGTTTCTATAATGCCAAGCAGTCACTCTTCCTCAGCGACATAAATGGACTGTATCTGGGGCTTTAATGTTTTTTAACTACATTTATAGGGGTGTAATGTGAGATTTTTAATACTTTTGCAAATCTAATTAACAGAGATGACTGACGTCATACTATCCAGCTTTATCAGTCTGTTTGCCCTCTTTGGCAAAGAAGAGCAAGTAGACGAGACACGGGCAAAGGACATGCTCGTCAGCTATTTACGCCATCATTTCGGCATCCGCAACATCGACCTCTACCTTGACTTGTACAGTGACATGCGCGGTGCTTACGAGATGACGGAAGATTTGAACACACAAGAGACCGTAGCTGCCATTTGCGGCAGTCTGCAAGGTGACATCCGTGCTGCGGAGAAGTCGCTGCTGCTGCTGCGACTGATGGAGTTCTGCGGTGCTCATGAGCAAAAGGACGACACCATGTTCCGCACCATGGCCCAGGAGTTTGGCATCACTGACGACCATTACCAGCATTATCTCGACTTTGTCAATGGACGGCAGACGAAAAAGGTCCAGCTACACAATCCTGAAGGCTTCGATGGAACCCTGAAAACGCTGATAGACCCCTCGACAGGTCTGCTGATATTCACCTATTTAGGCAACGACACCGTCCTGTTGAACGATGTTCCCGTACTGCCCGGTGCCTATCAGGTATGGCAGCAAAGCAGTGTCCTGAAAGGTAGCAGCGGCAAGCCTCTGTACTATTCGACCATCATCAACTCGTATAACGGCAACGACAACGAGAACGACAACCGCCGGGTGGAGTTCTGCGGTCGCAACATCACGTTCAGATTCCCCAACAGCGACAACGGCATGCACAACCTGAGCTTTACGCTGCACAGCGGAGAACTGCTGGCCATCATGGGTGGCTCGGGAACGGGTAAGACCACGCTGCTGTCACTGCTCAACGGCAGTCTGAAGCCTCAGGAAGGCACCATCACCATCAACGGTCACGACATTGCCGAACCACAGGCCAAGGACCTGATCGGCTATGTGCCACAGGACGACTTGCTGATTGAGGAGCTGACCGTGTACCAGAACCTTTGGTATACGGCCAAATTATGCTTCGAAGGCATGTCGAAGGAAGAGATTGACCGCCGCGTGCTGCATACGCTGAAAGACCTCGGTCTGGATGCTGCCAAAGACCTCAAGGTGGGCTCTGCCATCAACAAATACATCTCCGGCGGACAACGCAAGCGACTGAACATTGCCCTGGAACTCATCCGCGAACCGGCTGTGCTCTTCCTGGACGAACCCACGTCAGGACTGTCGTCGGCAGACACGGAGAAGGTGATTCTGCTACTCAAGGAGCAGACGCAGAAGGGCAAGCTCATCATCGTCAACATACACCAGCCTTCCAGCGACGTCTATAAGTTGTTTGACCGGCTCTGGCTGCTTGACAGAGGCGGATACCCCGTCTTTGACGGCAACCCCATCGACGCTATCACCTACTTTAAGGAAGCTGCGCATTATGCTGACGCTGAGACCAGTGCATGTCCGACGTGCGGCAACGTCAACCCGGAGATTGTGCTGAACATCATCGACGAGAAAGCCCTCACCAATACCGGCGAGCCTTCGGACGAACGCAAGATGACGCCACAGGACTGGCACGAACTATATCTGGAAAACAGACCTGAGATGGCTGAGCCTGCCGTCAGTGACGTCCCCCGCTCCGACCAGTTGAAGCCCAGTGCCTTGAAGCAGTTCTTCCTGTTCTTCCGTCGTAACGTCCGGACGAAGATTACCAATGTGCAGTACCTGTGCATCACGTTGCTCATGGCTCCCCTGCTGGCTGTCATCTGTGCCTTGCTCACCCGCTATGCACCGCCCGAGGGCTATAGCGTCATGAACAACAAGAACCTGGTGAGCTACTTCTTCATGGCTGTCATCGTGGCCACGTTCAGCGGCATGAGCGGCAGCGCCGAGGAAATCATCAAGGACCGCGCCCTGCTGAAGCGAGAGCGCTACCTGAATCTGTCATACGGCAGCTATATATGGTCGAAGATAGCCTATATGGCCTTGGTATCGCTGATACAAACCATGCTGTTCATCGTCATCGGCAACAGCATCATGGGTGTCCACGGACTCTTCGGAACCTGGTGGCTCATCCTGTTCATGACAGCCCTGTTGGCCAGTCTGACAGGTTTGCTGCTCTCCCAATGCCTGAACTCCGTGGTAGCCATCTACATCAGCATTCCCGTGCTGCTCATTCCGCAGATACTGCTGTGCGGACTGGTGGTCAGCTTCTCTGACCTCACGCCCAAGAGCACGACGGGCAATGTGCCGCTGATTGGCGACCTGATACCTTCACGGTGGTCGTACGAGGCACTGGCTGTCACGTCGTTCACTGACAACGCCTACGAGGTCAGACAGTTTGAGACCGACAAGCAGAAGTACGAAAACCAGTTCTATAACATCGGCTTCCTTGACGAACTGCAGTCGCAGTTAGAGACCATGAAGGACGAACAGCGCCGTGGCAAAGAGGTGAAAGCCTCGCACATGGAGGTCATCAAGGCCAATCTTCCCGTATTGACGGCCTACTGCGGCATGAAACCCTATCAGGGTGACGAGTCCTACGAGTCGCTATACAAGTATCTGAAAGAGGCCGAGAACATCCTGATCAAGCGTTGTAACGATGTGACGCTCAAGGCCGATGCCCAGACAGCCTCGTTCATCCGTCAGAACGGAAAAGACGCGCTGTTAGAGCTGAAGCGCGACAACTACAACCTCAAGTTGGAGGACTGTGTCATCGGTGCCGACCAACAGCGGATGCTTGACGTCGTCGACAACTACATCGTGCCGCGCACGGGTACCATCTTCCTGACGCCACAAAGCCGTTGCGGACGCGCCCCGTTCTACAGCAGCGAGAAAATCATCGGTTCGTGGCACGTCAAGACGCTGTGGTTCAACATGGCAGTCCTGCTGCTGATGAGCATCATCGTGACCATCATGCTGCTGACGGACTATCCGGGAAGACGGTTGAGAAATTAAACAATTAAAAACATATTAGCTTGCATAATCATTATTAATTAATAACTAATTCTTTTACACAACATGAAGAAATTATCGTATTTAGCTATCGCATTCGTAGCTGTTGCCTTTGCTGCCTGCGGAGGTCAGAAGAATGCACAGACAACTGAAGAGGCTGACACCCTGAAGAGTTTTGAACAGAAGCAGATTGAGGCCAGCATCAAGATGCACTTCGACAGTATCGCTTCTGAAATCGGAAAGCTCCAGCAGCCCGCATTCATCAAGAGCACCGCTGACGGTGGCGTGACGCTGACCAAGGAAGAGAAGCAGGTGAAGCCTGACTATCTGCTGGCTGCCTCCGCTGCCGAGGAAGCCACTACACTGGCAGAGAAGTACCGCATGCTGAGCGCACTGACCGTCGACAAGAAGATTGCCGAGCTCTACGAAATGCCTGTTGAGGACTATGACAAGTCTATTGCCAAGCTTGTTGCCGATGTCAACGACCCGTCGTTCAAGGACATCGAGGACACTGGTACCATCTACGAAACGACCAGCAAGCTCTACGACGAGATGGAGAAGAACGGCCGCATCAACTACTTCTGGCAGCTGGCTGCCGCATCACTGGTTGAGGAGCTCTACGTAGCCAACCAGAATTCCGACAAGTTCCTGAGCGTCTTCGACGACGAGGCTGCCGCCAACGTCACATTCCGCGTGGTGCTGATCCTGGACGCCATCAATCGTTTGGCACAGTATGACCCCGAGATCAAGCCCGTGGCTGAAGCCATGGCTCCGCTGGATGTCCTCAACGCTACCACTGTGGACGAGCTGAAGGCTCAGCTGGCCGAGGCTAAGGACAAGATTGAAGCCGCCCGTAGCGCGCTGATTAAGTAATTGAAGGCGATGACTGCCGTCCGTATGAAAAAACTGACGATGTTTGCTGTGCTGATGTGCTGCCTGGTTGGCGGTGCATCAGCTCAACAGCAAATTGTGTTTACCCCACAATGGACGGCACAGGCTCAGTTTGTTGGATTCTATGTGGCAGAAGCCAAGGGTTTCTACCGTGATGCCGGTGTGAATGTCCGCATCCAGCATCCGTCGCCCTCCAATCCCTGCATCAACCAACTCAAGGAGGGTAAAAGTCAGCTCATCACCCTGCAGCTGATGACTGCCATGAAGACCATCAACGAGGGAACGCCCATCATCAACGTGATGCAGGTGTTGCAGAACAACTCACAGATGATTGTGTCCCACAAGCCGCTGAAGAGCATTCAGGACCTGAAGGGCAAGCGTGTGGGCTGTTGGAAGGCAGGCTTCGTAGAATTGGCCAACATCATGAACCGCCATGAGCATCTCAACATCGAGTGGGTTCCCTTCATCTCGCATGTCAACCTCTACATCTCCAAGGCCATCGATGCCACGACAGCCCAGAGTTACAACGAGTTCTTCCAGCTGAAAATGGCAGGACAGCGTTTCCAGGACAGTCAGCTCATCTACCTGAAAGACATCGGCTACAACATACCTGAGGACGGCGTGTACGTCACCAGGGACTATTACAAGGCCCACAAGACGGAGGTCGACAAGTTTGTCAAAGCCTCCAAGCAGGGATGGGAGTGGGCTGCCAAACACCCCCAAGAGGCGCTCGACATCGTCATGGAAGCCTGTAGGAAATACGGTGTCAACACCAACAGGATTGCCCAGGACTGGATGCTGAAGCAAATCCTGGAACTGACCAAGGACAAGAAGACCGGCAAGATAACCTTCCGCCTCGATCCTGACGCACTGGCGCTGGCTAACCGCCTGATGCTGAGTAATGACTATCTGCATCACCCCGTCACCTATTCACAAATCACAGAACCATGAAATTGCCCAGCATATTCAGACCAAAGCACTCCATTGCAGGACGACTGACACTGCGCGTGACAGTCACCATCCTCTTGGTCTTTGCTGTTATCTCGGCGGTGATTGCCGCCGTGGTCTGGTTTGTGGGAATTTACATGGGCGTACTCTATTACGAAGGTGCGCTGAAGACATCGAACGAGCGCATCACCAACGTATTTACGTCGGTTGAGACAGCCATCATCAACAATGTGCCCGATGTGGAGAGAAATCTCCAAAACCCCGAGGACTTGTATGCCATCACTGAACGCATACTGAAACTCAATCCCAATATCACGGGTTCGGCCATTGCCTTCGAACCCAACTACTACAAAGAGAAGGGTATCTGGTATTCACCCTACTCCTACCGCGAGGACTCAGTGACCATCGTCTCAAAGCAACTGGGCAATAAAGATTACGAATACCACTACATGGACTGGTACCAGATTCCCAAACTGCTCGGAAAGCCCTGTTGGAGCGAGCCGTATTTTGACATTGGAGGCGGCGATATTCCCATGACCACCTATTCATTGCCGCTGTACGACAGCATGGGCAACCTCTACGCCATTATTACCGCTGACGTCTCATTAGACTGGCTTTCAGACATGACACAGCGCATGGACAGTCTTAACAATGTGGACAGCACCATGATGAATGACGAGCGTCACGCCTACAGTTTCATCATCAGTCGCGGCGGTACCTATATTACCCACCCCAACAAGAAACGCATCCTCAACGAAACCATCTTCAGCTATTGCATGGAGACGGATACCGAGAAAGACGACTCGCTGGCCTATGAAATGATAGAAGGAAAAGAGGACTATGGCGGTTTCCGCGAAGACGGCCAAGCGAAATTCATGTTCTTTGCCCCTATCAAACACGTTGGTTGGTCTATGGCTACCGTCATTCCCATGAAGGAGCTTTACCAGGCTGGCAACATCTTCAGCGTCACCATCCTCATCCTCATGGCCATCGGCATTGTCGTTGTCTTCTTAGTATGCTATCACACCATCACCCGCATGACCAAGCCGCTGACACGCTTTGCATGTTCTGCCGACGAGATAGCACAGGGCAAGATTGACGTACCCCTGCCCATCATCACTACACACGACGAGATGCGCCGATTGCACGACTCGTTCAAGACCATGCAGTTCTCGCTCATGGACCAGATAGAGGAAGTCAAACAAATCAACGAGCAGAAGGGACGCATCGAGAGTGAGCTGATGATTGCCCGCAACATCCAGATGTCCATGCTGCCCAAGACCTTCCCGGCATTCCCCAACCGTGACGATGTCGACATCTACGGCATGCTGACACCAGCCAAGGAAGTGGGCGGCGACCTCTACGACTTCTTCATCCGCGACGAAAAGCTGTACTTCTGCATTGGCGACGTCAGCGGCAAAGGCGTCCCCGCCTCGCTGTTGATGGCTGTCACCAGAAGCCTCTTCCGCAGCGTATCAGTACACAACTCCTCACCGGCATATATCGTCAGCCAGATCAACGACGCCATGGCTGAGACTAACGACACCATGATGTTCGTCACCCTCTTCGTCGGCGTCCTCGACCTGCCCACAGGGCGCCTGCGCTACTGCAATGCAGGTCACTGTGCACCAGTACTCACCGGTGTCGGTGTCGGCTTGCTGAACATCAAGCCCAACCTGCCTTTAGGCATCATGGCTGGCTATAAGTTCGAAGCCCAGGAGTCTATCATTTTCCCAGGCACTACCATCTTCCTATACACCGACGGACTGACCGAGGCCGAGAATGTCGACAAGGAACTGTTTGACGAACAGCGCATGCTCGACGTATGCCAGAACATCTACGAGCACCAGCTGGCCGACACCACGCCGCCGCTCTTCGTAGACGCCATGACTGACGCCGTCCACGACTTCGTCAAGGAGGCCGAACAAAGCGACGACCTCACCATGCTGGCCATCCGCTATACCAAGATCAAGGAAGAGACGCGTCTGCACCGCACACTCACCCTCCCCAACGACATCGAAACCATCCCACAACTCAATCAGTTCATGGACGAGGTATGCGAGGAGGTCGGCTTCGACATGAGCACCACTATGAGCCTCAACCTGGCCATGGAGGAAGCCGTGGTCAACGTCATGACTTACGCCTACCCCGAAGGCACCAAGGGCGAAGTGCGCATCGATGCCGTCGCCAACGACCGCAGGGCCAAATTCATCATCAGCGACAAGGGCGTACCCTTCGACCCCACCGCCAAGGCTGAGGCCGACACCACTCTGTCCGTTGAGGAACGTCCCATCGGCGGCCTGGGCATCCACCTGGTAAGACAAATCATGGACTCCGTCAACTATGAATACGTCGGCGGCATGAACATACTGACACTAAGGAAATACTTGAACAATTAAAAAATTAAACAATTAAAAAATTAAACAATATAACTTATAGAAAATGAATATCGACATTAAAGAACTGAACGGCGGTTACACTGCCTCAATCAACGGACGTCTCGACACCCCTGCAGCTGTTAAGGCACAGCAAGACATCGTGCCCCTGCTGGAAAATGCGGACAAGGAAATTACCCTCGACTGTACCAACCTGGAATACATCAGCAGCTCCGGCCTGCGCCTCTTCCTGACGCTGCGCAAGGAGACCGCATCCAAGGGCGGTAAGGTTATCATTGAGCACATCAACGACGAAATCAAGAAAGTGTTCATGATGACCGGATTCTTTAACCTCTTTGAAATCAGATAGCCCTATCGCTTTCTCATGAACCAGTACAAGCTTGACTTGCATGGAGAGGCACTGCTGGAGGAATATCGACAGCAGATGCCCCTCTACAAGCAGTTGCAACAGGTTGTCATGCAGGAGCTCAACGAACTCATCCGCAAAAGCGGCATCGAATGCAATTCCTCCGAGTCGCGTATCAAGGGAGAAGAGTCGCTGGCTGGCAAACTGGAGCGTAAAGGCGCCAAGTATGCTACCATCAACGACATCACTGACATCTTCGGCGCTCGCATCATCACCTTCTACAATGAAGACGTCGACCGCATAGCCTCCATGGCTGAGAAACTGTTTGACGTCGACTGGGTCAACTCCGTCGACAAGCGCCAGATGCACCGTTTCGACAGCTTCGGCTACAATTCGCTGCACTACATCTGCCAGCTGCCGCAGGAGCTCTGCGACCGTCTGCACACCCCCGAACTCCGCAAGTTGCGCTTCGAGTTGCAGATGCGTACAGCCCTGCAGCACGTGTGGTCTGCCATCCAGCACGACATCGGCTATAAGTCCGAAATCGAGACCCCTGCCGAGTACCACCGCAGCCTCAGCCGCCTGGCAGGCATGCTGGAACTCGCCGACAACGAGTTCAGCCGCATCCGTTCAGCCATCAGCGACTACCGTCGGCGCATGCAGACACTGGTCACCAACGGACAGCTGTCAGAAGTGATGCTCGACATCGACACCTTCCGCAGCTATCTCGGTCTGCACCCTTTCGACAAGCTCAACAAGAAGATTGCAGCCATCACGCAGGCCGAACTGCATGCCACCAACCTGCTGCCCTACCTCACCGCGCTCCGCCTGATGGGACTCAAGACCCTGGCCGACATCGAGCGCATGAAGCAAGACCACAGCGAGGATGCCTACCAGCTGGCACTGTTCCAGTTAGGCAGTACCGACATCGACATCCTGTCCGATGCCGTGGGCCTGCAGAACCTCTGCATCGTCCACATCCTCAAGAGCGGCAACGGCAAGCCCGGACTGGTCCAGTTCCTCAACGTCGTCAACGGCAACACCCCGCAGAACCAAGACCTCGCCGCCATGCTCATCCAGCAGGCCCGCCGACTGTCGTTCATGTCCGGCGAAGGCAGCCAGTAAACAACTACCAGCGTCATGAAAGCAATAGGGAGAATAGCCATCGTCGATGCCAACACGCTTGCCGTGCTGGGACTGAAGCAGCTGTTGCAGAGTGCCATTCCCTTTATTGCCATCGACACCTTCGGCACCTTCACCGAACTGGAGGCCAACGCGTCGCACGACTACAACCACTACTTCGTGGCCATGGACATCGTGCTCGCCCATCGTGCCTATTTTGCACAGCGCAGCAAGAAAACCATTGTGCTCACCCTGTCGTTGGAAGACACCTCGCCGCTGGCAGCCTTCCACACCCTGTGCATCAACCAGCCGGAGCCACAACTGGTGCGCCAGCTGCTGACGCTCGAACAGCATGGTCACCGCGACGGGCGCCATCTGCCACCCGCTAACGCCATGCAGCAGAAGGTGCTCACCGACCGTGAAATCGAAGTCATGACCCTCATCGTCCGTGGCTTCATCAACAAGCAGATAGCCGACCAGCTCTGCATCAGCCTCCCCACCGTCGTCACCCATCGCCGCAACATCATGGAGAAACTCGGCGTGCGTAGCGTCAGTGCCCTCACCATCTACGCTGTCATGCACGGCTATGTAGACATCAACATGATTTAAGTCATTGATTCACCATTTATAAATCCATCGCATTATGAAGAAAACATTTTTGACACTTTCTGCAGCCGCAGCACTGTTGCTGTCGAGCTGCATGACAACGGGACTTGGAACCACCACCAATTCCACCAATTCGTCCAGCAGTGTGCTGGGTAGTGTGCTTGGTGCTGTATTGAGCAATGTGCTGTTCGGCGGTCAGTCGGGCATTCTCGGCAACTGGAGCTACTACGCCCCCAGTACTGCCTTCACTACTGAACAGACGCTGACAAAGGCAGGCGGTAACACTGCTGTTACCAACATGAATACGTCGCTGGCAAGCAACTACAACAGCATCGGCATCAACCGCAGCAACACATCCTTCTCGTTCCTTGCCGACAACAAGTTCTCGGCTAAGGTCAACGGCATCCCCTTCAGCGGAACCTACACCTATAACCCCCAGAACGGTGAAATCGCCCTCAAGACTTCTACTGAGACCATCAAAGGCAACGTCACAAAGACCGCGAAAGGTATGGGTCTGATGTTTGATGCTACCCAGATGACCAACATTCTTCAGAAAGAAGGCAAGGTCAGCAACACAGAGGCTGTTCAAGCTGTCAGCAAGCTCGCCAAGAGTGCCAACGGCGCCCGCGTAGGCTTCGAACTGACAAAATAAGAGCGCTCAGACTTATAAAATATTTAGAGCCCCTTCGAAGGGGCTCTAAATATTTCTGACCATCAGTATTTTACTATTAAGGATATGGCAAAGGAACTATTAACGGTAAAACACTATCTGAAGACGTTGGAGGACACTGTCCGCCAACAATGGGAATTGAAGAATTGAAGTTAGATGAAAAAGGTGTTTTTGATGCTGCTGTCAGTGATATTACTGTGCAGCTGCGGAGGGAAAAAGGAGCAGAACGTGAAAGCTCCTGTGAGAGTGAAGACACAGTTAGTGTCGCCCGGTATGGTGGATAATGCTCAGACGTATGTGGGTATTGTAGAAGAACGCGAGGCGACGGCGGGGAGTTTCACGGGCATGGGCGTTGTGAAACGCATGCCGGTGAACGAGGGTCAGACTGACGGCAAAGGGCAGTTGATAGCAGAGATGGACGACACGCAGGCCCGCAACGTGTTGAGTGGCTGTACACGCTGGCTTGGCTATGCGCAACGACCTGCTGCAGGTAGAGCTGCGCCAGAACGACATCGAGAGTCAGCGGCTGAAACTGCAGAACGGCATCTCCATCGTTCGTCTCTTGCTGTCGCAATACTGTGGCTTGCGCGACACGTCGTTTACCATCACTTACCAGTCAGATGCCCCATCAACACTTCTGTCTCGTCAGGACCACGACCAAGCACTCTTAGGAACCGCCGAGTATCAGCTGTTAGACAAACAGGTGGAAGCCACCAGTCTTCAGAAAAAGATAGCCGTTGGTCAGAATCTTCCATCCGTTGCTGTTGGCGCAGGCTACAACTATCATAATCTGCTGGATAACAACACAACCTTCGGCATGGTATTTGCCACCGTCAGCGTGCCCATCTCAGACTGGTGGGGCGGTTCTCACACCATCAAGCGCCGCAAGATTGAGCACCAGAAAGCTGTAGAACAATTAGAGGATAATGCCCAACTGCTTCAAATCCGTATGCAAAATGCCTGGAATGGATTAGAAGAGTCCTATCAGCAATTGCTCCTGGCTCAGCGTGGTATTGAACAGGCGAAGGAAAATCTGCGCCTTAATCGCAACTATTACAAAGCTGGTATTTCTAAGATGAGCGACTTACTCGAAGCGCAGATGCTCTACCAGCAGTCGTGCGACAAACAGACTGATGCCTTTGCCAACTACCAGAACAAGTTACTGGAATACCGGCAAGCTACTGGAATGTAATAATCTCCAACTAATAGGTGTGTACGCTCGTACCTTGGGCGGAGGGGAGGTAGTTGATGCCCCACCAACACATCTGCAGCAGGATGAAAGACACGACGAGCATCCACAGAGCCATCCGCTCGCGATGACGGGGGAGCTGACGATAGTGGATGTAGACGAGGTAGGCAAGCCATGTTATGGCAGCCCACGTCTCCTTGGGGTCCCACGACCAGTAGTGTCCCCATGCCTCCTTTGCCCATAGAGCGCCGAAAAGCATGCCGATGGTGAGGAAGGCGAAACTGACATAGACGAGATCGTCGGCCAATTTCCACCAGGCGATGACGACCGCTACGCCAAGCAGGGAGTATGCGAAGATATAGACAAAGACGTGGGGAGCGAACCACGGACTCTGAAGGGCAGGCACCAGTGTCTTCGTGTTGTAACTGTCAAAGAAGAAATAGGCAAAGAGGGATGCAAAGACCGAGAGGGCAAAGTATATCCAAAGTGCCTTACGCGTGGCTTTTCTCAATCTTCGCCACAGCACCGTCAGCGTCATAATCACTGCTCCTGCCAGCATCATATAGAAGCCCGCATAGACCAATGGCAGCCACGGGTCGCTCACCAGTTCGAGAATCGAAATCTGACTCTGGGCACCCATCTGCGTGTCGTAGCCGTACTGGTAGATTTTCCATCCCTCCACCTCGTAAGGCTTGTTCACATCCACCGTAGTCTCGATGTTCTTGCCCGTCTTTGTCAGTATCTGAATCTCCGAGGCAAAGCGCTTGGGCGAACCATCGTCGTAGGTCTCCATGATAAACTTCTTCAGTTCGATGGCCAGATCCATTTCTTTGATAGCACCTCCTTGCTCCATTGCGCGCCATTCAGGTTCGCCAACGCTACAAATCATTTTTACGCGCTGTATGTCGGCATTGCCAAGCGTG
>Ga0247608_10000590_pt1 | contig 57205 bp, 61 predicted proteins | sample 176DNAGHGlowgp2_FD_193490 | JGI IMG/M metagenome (GOLD analysis project Ga0247608, IMG submission 193490) | Sheep rumen microbial communities from Palmerston North, Manawatu-Wanganui, New Zealand - 1766 DNA GHGlow gp2 | ecosystem: Host-associated > Mammals > Digestive system > Stomach > Rumen ... | reverse complement strand
GGCAGCTGCAGACCAAATCAAGGAGCATATCGATGCAATCAATGCACTGTTAAGCCATTTCGGTGCAGATCAAAGTGAACAAAATAACAGTTGACTTTTTCATAGATTTATCATATAATATAATCACACAACGACTAGGAAGTGATAACATGACGATAGATAAATTCAGGGGTGAATATTTTTTCCTATCAAATATGTATCCAACCTTACTTTATATCAACGGCGAGATGTATCCATCAGCCGAGCATGCGTTTCAAGCCATGAAGTGTACAGAAAAGAATGACAGAATTGCAATATCTGTTTGCAGAAGTCCTCAAGAAGCTAGACAGGCAGGACGACTTGTTAATCTCAGGCCCGATTGGGAAGATGTCAAAGTTGATATTATGCATTCAATCCTTTCTGCAAAGTTTTCTGATCTAGAACTTGCAGACAAGCTGAGAAGCACAAACGGCTGTGATCTTATCGAAGGCAACACTTGGGGAGACGACTTCTGGGGAGTATGCACCGATAAGGGTCAGAACATGTTAGGTGAACTGCTCATGCAGGTACGAAGGGAGATAGCATGATTACAAGCTGCATTACAGGATGCATTGTCCCTAAAGGAGATCAGGCTGTAGATCAAGCCATTGATGCTAGATTACTGGAGCCAGCAAAAGTGATTTACTACTGAATGTAAAGGAGGATAATAGGGTGGCAAGTCAGAATAAAAAGAATAAAGCAAAGAATTCGTTCATGTATGATGGGGGCGAAAAGGGAAGATTCGTTAAATTGAGAAGAATTATGTTCTTTCAAAAGAAAGATAGAATTGCTAACAAAAAGATTTGCAAAAATAATTTAAAAATATCTTGACTTTTTCATATAAATATCATATAATATACTTGTAACACATACATGGTCTTGTTCGTAACGGTGCGATGCCTAGTAACCGACGGGTGAACGGCTGAAAGGGAGTTCGAGTCTCCTAGATAGTTACCTTACGTGAAGGTAACTAGAGGCAATAGGTTGCCAGACGGTTCGATTCCGTACAAGGCCATTAACTATAAAAGCTCAATCTAGAATCCAAGAGGAGGTAGCTATAATGACGAATACACTTATTGACACACGAATTGAAGAACTTAGAGCGCTTGAGACCGCTGCAACAGAGCTTGCTAAGAAAGCAGATGCGATCAAGAGTCAGCTCAAAGCAGAACTCGACGAAAGGAAAGTTGACAGCTTGGATACAGGTCGTCACAGGGTATTCTACAGTGCATACCAGAAGTCGTCTGTAGATTCCGCTCGTCTTAAAGAAGAAGGACTTTACAATAAATTCTTAAAGACTTCTACAGTCATTCAATTCAAGATTACAGATGTTAAAGCTAATGCTTAAACTAATTCAACAAAAAAAAGAGCCAACAATCAGTTGGTTCTTTTTTTTGTTGTCTTAACCTTGAATATTTGTAACGCTTACAGAAATGGAGGTTTAGAACATGGCTGTAACAATTAAGAAAACTGATTCAATGAGTCAGATTCAGACCAAATTGGATAAAAGAGGCTCCATAATATTCCAAGCAGGAACTTATAAAATAACTAAACAGCTTGTCATAAGTAAGGGGACAGTGCTTGATCTTAACGGCGCTGTTCTTCAGAGAAAAGCAAGTATTCAATCGGTGTTTCTTAATAAAGTAGCAAAGTCAAATACAGGATACAGTGCTGACGGTAATATCATTATTAAGAACGGTACTATTGAGGGAATGGGCGGATACAGTTATGATAACTTAATGACATTCTTTCATTCGCATGATATTGAAATTAGTAACATGGTGTTTAAGGACACTTTATGCCATGCAATAGAATTTAACGGATGTTCTGATGTAACCGTCAGAAACTGCAGATTCTTAGGCAGAAACCTGAAGAGCACGGACGACGCGTTTCGTGAATTGATTCAGCTTGACCATTCAGGGGCCGGTGCATTTTTCTTATCAGGGTCAACCAAATCGTCTCCGTGCTACGATAAAACGCCGTGCGCTAACGTTACAATAACTGACTGTTACTTCGGAAAGTCAGAATACAGAGATTATCCTTATGCTTGTATCGGCAACCATACTCAGATGTATCAAGGAATACAGCATTCTAACATAAAGATAATTGGAAACGAATTCAGATGTAAGCACAGTCCATTGCTTCAGCCTTGTTTGTCCTTTATCAGTATGCGAGATGTTATAGTCCGGGATAATAAATTTGATTGTGACAAGATTGCAAGAATTTACAGCAAACCTGAAAGCTGGAAAACAAACGGAACAAAAGTGAATCCATATACGAGAGACGGAGTCTGCACTAACATAACTATCACAGATAACGTTACAAATTGTTCTTATGACGACGCATTCAAACAGTTTGCAAGCACAAACAAAAAACACACGGGCATTGTTAAGAAACCTAACACTTTCAATGCAAAAATGATGTAAGGAGGATTGCTAAATGACAGTCGAAATTCAAGATTTCATGGATTACTTGCAGGAACAGGTAGATACTCATGCAATTTATGTATGGGCAGCTCAAGGGCAGTTTATTGCCGACATCTTGCCTAATTTAACTAGCATGGAATCCACTTCACGAGTCGATGAAATATTAACTCTAATTTCACAGGATGTTAAGAACTATCAGCCCGAAGGGGAATTTAATTTACTTACTTCTAGAGCATTTGACTGTTCTGGATTAGGCGTTTATTATTTCATCAAGAAGAATTACATGACTTCGGATACAACAGCCGACGGATTGTACGCATTGTGTACTCCAATCAAATCGTCAGCTTTACAACCCGGTGATTTAGTATTTCGTGAGTACACTCAAGATGACGGAACCAAATACAAAGGTCATGTAGGTTATTACAGAGGCAATGGTTTAGTTACAGAAGCGAAAGGACGTAAATGGGGAGTAGTTACAACTAAATATGACGGTGGTGGTTGGACACATTGTGGTAGACCCGCCTGGTGGGACAACGGGCAAGTAGATTGCATTTCTAGAATTCTCAAGTACATCAAGGGAGATATGATGCGAGGAGATGATGTCAAGCTAGTCCAGACCAGATTAACAGATCTTAAGTATCCTTGCGGAGCTGTTGACAGTGTATTCGGGCAGAAGACAGAAGCAGCTGTGAAAAAATTTCAAGCCGATAACAAAGCTAAAGTTGGAGACGCTGACGGAATTGTAGGCCAGAAGACGTGCGAAGCGCTCGGACTTACCTGGGCGGGCTAATTTTAAAATTTTTAAAAATTTCGGTTGACTTTTAAGCCAAAAGGGCTTATAATTAAAGAAGCAGAAAACCAATTGCCTTTAGGCAATTGGATGAATGCCAAATGGCCGGCTGGAGCAGGAACACGAATTTGCCATATTTCTGGCAAACAACAGGACGAGACCAGGGCTAAAATGTAAGCGGAAGGCAAAAACCAACCGTATAATGGCAGCTTGACACTGCCATTAAGAATAAGGCCAGAAACATGGCAAACTTCTTAAGAATCCAGCTAACTTTAGTTGGTTGGTATGTCAAACTAATATTTACACAATCGTACGGAAGTGTCATTCCGAAACTTACGCCTTAGGGAAGAAAGCAAAATTGCTTTCATGACACACAATGAGATAATCCTTGAAGGATGAAGAAAGGAGAGCAGCGATGAATATAGCTCGTGTTAACGTTTATTTATATAGCGCGAATAGCTGGTCAGGTTCAGGTCTGGCCTTATCGAGTTATGCGCTTCTGCTCCCCTACTATTCATTCCCAATAAGAATCGTCTCATAAACAATTGTTCGCAGATCATTTAATGCATATGAATCCTGTAAAAGTAGCGGAGACGATAACCAAGTTTCCGCTACTTTTATTTTATTTCTAGCGGCCTTAGACCAGCGGAAGAGTCAACAGGTTTAAGCCCTGTGCAGGGTGGGTTCGAATCCCACAGGCCGTACGCTTATACTCGTGTAGCCCAATCGGCAGAGGCAACAGTTTAAGGGGCTGTTTAGTGTGGGTCCGAATCCCACTACGAGTACTTAACGGCAGGTGGCACAGCGGCGACTGCGCGGGACTGTAAATCCCGTACCCAAGTGGTAAACAACGTAGGTTCGAGTCCTACCCTGCCGATTTAAGCCTTTGTAACCCAACTGGCAGAGGTCGTAGATTCAAAATCTATTCAGTAAGGGTCCGAATCCCTTCAAAGGCACGCCCACGTAGACCAATTGGCAGGAGTCAACAGTCTTAGAAACTGTACAGTGACGGTCCGAATCCGTTCGTGGGTACTTATAAAAAAATATGCTGTGCATCCGAATTGGCGAGGGAGCGGTCTTGAAAACCGTTGAGCATCTAGTGCTTTCAGAGTTCGAGCCTCTGGCACAGCGTTTAAGCGTTAGTGGTGTAATGGTAGCACGGCGGTCTCCAAAACCGCAGGACTGAGTTCGATTCTTAGCTTTCGTGCTCTTGCTGCAATGGCTCAATTGGTACAGCAGCGGCTTGCTAAGCCGTCATTCCGCCAGGATATTCAGGTTCAAGTCCTGATTGCAGCGTTGAATCGTTATATTCTCACAACAAGGGGCTGTAGCTCAGCTGGGAGAGCGCCTGCCTTGCAAGCAGGAGGTAGTGGGTTCGAGTCCCATCAGTTCCATTTTTAAGGAGGTGTATAAAATGCGAATTTTAGATGTGAATGTTGCAGTAAATGAAGGAAGACTTCTAGGTGCTTATGCCGATTTTGAAGATGCAGAAAGTAGAGCTTCCGGAGAGGCTGAAGACAACTTTAATTATGCTGTAGAGGAGTACGACTTAGATCCAGACGAAGATGCAGAGGCAGCAGGCATCATCGGCGGTTATGACGGAGGCGAGCCCTATGCAGAGCAGATAAGCATTGATCTTGACGATCCAGACAAAAGATATGAAACTAGTGAAGGCGATTGGTTCACCGGTTCCGAGCTCTTAGAAATGTATGACGGTGATGCTGAGTCAGATTGTTACGTTGAAGACGATGATGAGGACGAACTAGACATAGACGAAGAAGACTAAAATTTCAAAATGAATTAGAGAAAACAAGGGTGAGGAAGGCATCTCTTCTTCACCTTTTATAATTACAGAATCGGCTGTACTTTCAAGTGCTGTCAGTATACTTTGCAGACAGTAGTAAAAGCTTGTTAGAAGGAGCTGGTTTGATTAACAAACTACATATTCTAAACTTTAGGAGGAACATCATCATGATGGCAGAAAAAATTGAACTTCTGGGAAAAGATGTCTACACAGATATTCCCAAAGAGCTTACTCTCAAAGCGTTTCCAACTGTATCTGAACTTGACTATGTTGGAGCCGAGGATTTCGAGAAAACAATGCTGGATATAATATTTCCGCAGTGCATCGAAGAGAAAATCAACTTCCATAAGCTGCTTGAAATTGATTTCCAGTGGATTTGCAGAGGCCTTCGGTTCCTTAATTATGGCCCATATCATACAGTTAGTGCAATTATTTGCAACAAGTGCGGTACAGTCCGCGGCGAATGGCCTGTAGATCTCAGAACTATTAGCTGTAAACCGCTTCCAGAAAAATTCAACGGGGACATAATTATCAGCAAAGATGAATTTATAGATTATAAGAAAGATGTCCACCTTCATCTTTTAACTATCCAGGAAGCATTAGATGCTAGAAAAGATAAGCTCTTTAAGAGACCAAATGGTACATCTAATACAAGATATGCAAGAATCTGCTACAGCATTTCTTCAATGGGCAATATAAAAGATATTACACCTGTATCTGCAAAGCATGAGATTGAAACAGAAATGTCTGCAGCTGATTTCAAGATTCTGGAACAAGTTGTTTCGGATTTAACAGATTATGGTCTCAGAGGCGGCGGAAAGTGTCAGTGCCCCTCATGTAAATCAACAGAAGCTGCATTTATTGCTCTTCCGGATGATAGATTTTTTCGTCCGACCGTGGGAGATATCAGGAAAGGACGAGCTAATAGAAGTGTCAGGGGAGATGAAAACCCCTCAGGAGATTCGTCAAAGGCTGTATGAAAATATAATAGATGAGGCCATGTATGTCGCTCGTGGCTCAGAAGGTTCAGTTTCGCTTGATTGGATAATGAACCAACCCGTATTTATACGAAAGAAATACTTTGCACAAATGAAAGACGAGATTAAAGAACGAAATAGATTGCTTCAAACACGTAAACAAAATAGAGGAAAACACAAGTAAGGAGGTGAAGTCCGATGGCAGATACACCGAATGATACAGTCAATAATTCAATAGCTGATTATATAGAATCAATGTCAATGGATATTGAAGGTACGCTTAAATCGATAGATCTGACGTTGCGTGCAATTGCACGTAAAGACGGACTTCTTATCTCTCAATCTAGCTTACAAGATCTAGTTGCAGCAGAACAAGAAGCACAGGAGCAGTCTGATAGACGAAAAAATACAGACCGTCGCGGTGCATACGCAAACAGATTTTCTCAGAGTCAAACAAATAATTCGAGATCTCAGCAAGATCAAAGAGACAGAGAACAGCGTCGACGGGAACAGAGGGACAGAGAATCAAGCAGGTACAACAGAGGCAACTCATTCGATGATCTGTTTAATTCTAGAAGGCGCAAGAGCGCATTTGATGATGCCCTAGACGGATTTGAAAAGAGCTTTACTAAATCTCTCTTCGGTAGAATCAACCCTGTTTCCGATATTATTAACAGTTCAGTTCAAGATCTCGCTAAAAAGCTCGGCACTGACGTAAATAATTTAGGCAACACCATCGGCATGAAGCTAGGTAAACGGCTTGGTGATGCTTTTGATAACAGCCGAATCGGTAATCGCTTAAAGCGAGAATGGAATGGTATTGTTAATAGATTCAGTACGCGTGTTACTGGAATGTTTGACAGATTCGGCGACTGGCTTGGTGGCATAGACACTAGTGCTGTAGAAGAAGAAATTAGGAATGCAGAACGACCTAATCCTGCAGAAGAGAGTGCAAGTGCTGCTCAGCAAGATGAAACTGAGCGCAGATATAGACGCCCTGAAACAGTTATTGATGTTGAACAGGGAGCTGACGGTGTATATAGAGCTGCTCAGCAGCAGGCAGAAGCTTCAGCTCGTGCAGCAGGAGCAGTAAACGATGCAGAAAACGCAGATAGAGCTGAACCTTCCATCAATGAGCGTCAGAATACTCAATCTACATATGCAACTATCAACGATAACATAGTAGATTTAAGAAATACTGTAGATAGCAGGTTTACAGAGCTCCTTGAGTTCTTGCGTCAAAATTCGGCAGCTACATCACGAGATCTAAATTCTGCAATAAGCGAAAGTAGCCCAAATTCCGACGCTATTCGGGAAGTTATTAACGACACAAGCTCACAAGTCGGCAATAACATTGCAGATAGCATTCCAAGTGCTAGCGATATTCAAAATGCTGTGGAGGGTGGCGCTTCCGGAGATACATCTTCTGCAAGTACTGCACTATCTACATTTGTTCAGAACTTATCTAATGCAAGCGATTCCGTTAATGAAACAACTGAACGATCGCTTACTTCACTTGGTAGGTCTAGTAGGCAATCCACTGCGCTCATCAGACGGCTCGGACAGAATGCTAATGCAGAAGGTGCACTTGTTCAAACAGCGTCGACTGACCTAACTGCTGCAGCTGAATCTAGTGCAGGAGCATTGAGCGGAATTGGTGCAGGTGCTACAGAAGCTAGTGCAGCATTCCCCGCATTGACATTGGGATTGCTCGCAGTAGCAGGAGCAGCAAGTATCGCATCTAATTTGTTCCAATCTGCAATGCAGCCCCTTAAAGAAGGTTGGGGAGATTTTGCTAAAGGTGTTCTCGGAGCAGCAAACAGGACATATACACAAACTAAAGAGCAGTTAACCAATTGGCAGAAGCGTATGAAAGACGATATTATATCTGTACGCCAAGCCGAATTCGATATTATCAAAGATGCAGCTAATAAAGTAACAGATGTTTGGGACAACATCTTAACGACAGTAGCTGCTACTCAAGGTTACACTAAAGCAGGTGTTCAGGACCTTTGGAGCAACTATGCACAGAGGCTTACTGAAGAAGGTAAAGCTTCCGTAGTATCGTCTGCAGATATAATGGATAAGCTCAATTCTGTATTGCAGAAAGGCTTATCAGGAGCAGTTGCAGAGGAATTTGCATATGTTGCAACTATCTTGGGCAACGCAATTCCTACTGAAGACTTCTTCCAGTATGCAGAAACATATTCTTCAATCGCTGCTAATGCAATTAGGATGGGAGCTTCGCAAGAGGAGGCCATTCAAAAAGCAGATGAAGAATTATATTCATTTGCAAGTAACTTACTTTTTGCAAGTAAGCAGATTGCAGGTGGATTTTCAACTAGCTTGACAAATGCTGGTTCACTCTTCGAAGATTCCGCAAAGATTGCGATGTCAAGCGCAATGGCTAACGCAGGTGCCGATGTATCTGATATATCCGGTGTACTTACAGCAGTTGCTGCAGCAGTCGGCTCAATCGCACCTGACCTTGCAAGTTCACTTACAGGTGTAATTACATCACTTGCAACTGGAGGTAATTCGTCAGAATTAACCGCACTAAGATCGCTTGCCGGAGTAGGCGCATCAAATACTGCATTCCTTAAAGCATTATCTCAAGATCCTCAGAAAGTATTTGCTGATATGTTCGGTAAGTTAGCTGAATTACAGCACATGTCAGCTGAAAACTTCATGGAAGTTTCTGAAGGACTTTCAGGCGTATTTGGAATGTCAATGGATGCGTTCGCTCGTATAGATTTTGCATATCTTGCGGATGCAATTGCATCAATGAACCTGAATAATTCAGCATTAGCTGAAAACATGGATATGCTAGTATCCGGTCAGACAACTTCAACGGAATCTCAGCTCCGTATGCAGAAAGTCAATCAATATATGGTTGAAGAAGGTCTCGCATACGTACTTGACAATGAAGTTGCTCGTTCCATTCAGGAGCATATGTGGGAAGAGCAGCTGGCCAACGATTTGCAGAATAACACTTATGCAGTAGAACTTGTAGGTGGAACAGCAAGCTTACTTAACGGCCTGTGGACATCTGTTAATAAGGTCTTTGATGTAATTAATCCTTTCAGATGGTTCAGTAAAGTAGAAGGCATCATTGAGACATCAAACGAAGCAGATTATCAACGTCTTGAAATAGAGGATATTCTCAACTACGGTAGAGTAGGTAAAGGTAATACAGAAGCACAGTACAATCTATTACATGGTGATACTAATTTAGGACTTACTGATAACTACTTGCAGCTGATTAGCCAGGGAGCAGCACTATCTCCTCAACAACGAGCTGAACAACTAAGAGCTGAACAGTTAGGGCTTATGGTTGCGAATGGACAGATAATCTTGCCGGGTACTGAATGGGCACATCCAGAATTATTTACACCTCCTGAAGAATTTACTAATTTTGCTAATTCGATTGTAGACAAAATCAATCAGGCTGTAGAAGATAATACACATCCGATTGTTAAGTACGGTCAAGACCTTGCAGCTAAGATCAGCGAAGCCGGAGTTAATAAAGTAGTAGGTACTTTTAAAAATGCGTTAAAATCAGAAGCAGATACTGTTAAAGATGTATCAAGTAAGTATATCTGGTCAACTGTTGGCAAGGGAGCTTATCAGCAACGTATACAGCAAGCAGAAGAAGCTAGTGCATCATTCTACATAAGAAACAGTGAATCGGGCATCTGGAAATCAAGGGAGGATGCATTAGATCAAGCTCATCGTGATCAGCAAAATGCAGCTCGTCAGCTCTTTGCATCACTTGACGAGTCATTGTCTACATACATAACAACACGAACAGCTGACGTGACAACTTCTCAATTAGCAAATGCAACTAAAGCAATAGCGGTTGAGAATGCAGATGCAATGTCGAAATTCGCTGCAGACACCATGTCGTATACAACTCAAGCAGTGCTTGACTCAAACGGCAGAATGGTACAAGCGGTTTCTCAGCAGCACAGAGATTTTTACACACAATCAGAACTCATTCAGCAGGTTATGCAAGATGCTGCATCTAAGACACAATCAGATATGCTCATGAGTTTTGATGATTGGATAGCAAGATTCGAAGCTGATTGGAATAAACAACAAGGAAACGACAGATTATCATACAAAAAGATAGACGAAATTCTATCTGAATACGGTAGCGACATCTCAATGCTAGAACGTGCATACGCAGAGCAAGAAACAGCACAAAGCAGCGCAGCAGCAAGAGCACGTGAATTACACGAAGTACAGTTCTGGGAAGACATGCAACAATTCGCAACAAAGGACTTCCCTTGGTACATGCGTGAATGGGAAAGATACTACATACAACATGAAGCATACGGCCAAGTAACTGCACAAGCATATGGAACCGAATCAGACTACGCAGCCGATAAGAAAACAAACAGTCAGTCGATAGGTGCTTTATTCTCAGCAGAGCAAAATGAACAAGGTGACGCAGTCATTGCATTAGCTCGTGTTCTTACAGACAATAGCATGTGGCAACAAGAGCTTGGAAATGCTCTGAAAGATCCAACCTTGCAAACAAATGCGCTCTTGAGCAAGATACTTCTTGTCGTTGAAGCAATTATGCAGCAGAATAATGAGACGAGTATCGTCAGTGTTCCTACCTCACTCTCAAGCTTGGGCTTGGGAGTAACTAACATATAATGGAGTTAATTTCATCAAATCGTTACATTAAGCGGAGTTCTTTAGGTAGAGCTTCGCTTAAACTTTAAATAGAGGAGAAATATGCGAGATAAGCAAAAAGAAAATATATTGAAAGCTCTGCGTAAGGGTTCAACGTTATCACAAGAAGATCGTAACTGGATTCTAGCTCAGTTTAAAACAGCCGATTCAATCAGTTACCAGAGTAAGAAGTTAAAACAGAAACAGGAATGCTTGATGCGAGAGCTTGCCAAACTAGAATTGACGCATAGTTGTCAATCTGATGAACAGTCAAGGGGATTTGTTGAAGCAGTTCAGCAAATTTACAGTTTACTTCAAAACCGTTGAGCTCACCTTTTATATTAGAAAGAAACAATACAGTTCAGACCTTGAACGGAGGATGAATCATGAATTTTATCACATTTCCCGCTGCAGCGACAAACATATTCCCTGCAGCAAATGCGACAACCGGTGCGCAGCTAGTAACTGAATGGAACATACGTTCTCGTGAAACAATTAATACTAACCCCGATATTACTTATCAGATAGGCCCTTCCTTCACCCATAGCGAGTCCGATTTTTATGTAGATGTTTTAAGAGATTCTGCTGGAGCCCTAGTAAGCTCTCACATCTTATCTATTTCTGAAGGCCGAGCTTTGATAAATGGTCATTACGTTGAAACTCTTGTTCCAATGACAATTGACTTAGTTGAAGCTAACATCTCCTTAATGAATCAAGCAAGAAACCCGCTGAAAGGCCAACTTTCTATTGGTATTAGAACGTTCTATGCAACAGAGCAGACTATCATGGGAGCCATCTTAGCTGAAAATGAAGATGATATGTTCTTAGGTGTTCAGCTTGTTATCTTACCTTCAGACGAATTAATTACTCCAGCAGATTCACCCGCTGATCAAACCAAAGTAACAGCTGATCTTAAACTTGCTGATTTTACATTCATTAATAATGTAATAACAAATATAGTCAATTCAGATACAAAGATTGAATGTATATCTCCTAAACGTATTTCACAGCTAGACGAAATTGTTTCATCTAAGTATGTAACTAAAACGGGATTGAACCCTAAGAAGATATATGCGTTTGCCGGCAAAGGAACAGATCCGTCACAGGGTATGGACACTTGGGAAGATGTAACAGATAGCTTAATAGTTTGGGATTTTGAACCACGTAGGACAACTGTTAGACCTCAATATAGAGAAGCCCAAATAGTTAATGCAGCAGATAATTCTTATCTTGTCTTGCCTCATAAACAAGTTGAAGGCATGACAGATGATTATGGTAATCCTGAATACTACGCTTCAAAGATCATCCCGCTTCCTACAGCTAGTTATGCAGACAATTCAGTCGGTCTTGTTAATAGAGAGTATACTAGACAAATTAAAGATATCGCAACCCAAGTAAGCAATTTCCGTACATTTTTGCATGGTAAACAGATTGAATACATAGATCGTCGTGAACCCGAAGATGAGTTACCTCCTATTAATGACGCGTGGTCAAACGGAGATTACATCTTAGTAGGCCAAGATGTTGCATACATAGAAGCAGAAAGCGATACAACCTCAGCCCCTTCTACAATGTATGTAGTTCTTCCTGGACAAGTCCTTACAATTAAGTATGTTACTCAGGTTGATGGTGATGTTAATAATGAAGCCGAAATTCCTTCTAACATTAAAGGTGTTCAGCTTGCTGGCCAGTTGTGGTATGAATCTTCAGGTCAATCTCGGCCCGAAACACAAGCTCCCGAATATTATCCTACATTCTTTTCGGAAGATGATACAATGCTTGGCACTCCCGGTAACGCATCAACAAATATATGGCAAGACTACTTCAAGATAAGATACTTTATAGAGGATTCGGCTACTTACGCGTACACAGATTATTATTATGCAGTACTTACTAGCGGGCCTAGAATTTGGTCAGATGCAGTTGTAGTTACCGGTTCAATAAGTCTTGCAACAGAAGAAACAATTGGCGGTTTTAGGGATATTTCACCAGACGCAGTTGACTTCGGATACGTTCATCTTGATGACACAGGTCATCTTGTATTAACTGATTATCAGTTACTTCGTTCAGGAACTCTTGCATATCAGATAGGCGCAGATTTAACTATTCCTACACTAGAAGACGGTGATGAAATTCAATCGTATATTTCCGAATACATCAATGATAGAGTAGCATTTCCAACCACAACTTCCCATGGGGTATCTAGTCCACTACTGCATATTTACTTACCGCTACCCGCTGCAGAAGATCCGATTACGCTTGAATTGGCAGGAGTAGATTCTAGGTTCAACACAGCAATTTGTTTGCATATACAAGGAAATGCAACAACAAAAGTAACACTTAACATAAGTGATTGCGAAAAACTTATGATAGATCCGAGCATTGCAGGTACACCTGTTATAAACATATTTAGAACAAATCTCTACTATGATCCCATAGTCATGCAATATGTTAGAACTTGCGTTCGTGACACTGATACATACGGTTCATTCACAGGATTCCGAGATTTAAGATTATGGTATGAACAGTTCAGCTCAGAAGATCCTGCATTACTTGTTAACGGAATGACTGTTAGCGAATTAGATGCACAGATAATTTCGTCTGATATCAATTATTGGAAAGAACAAGGTACAGCTGCAAATGATAATAACTATTTAGTAGCGCTGAAAAGCATAACTTTTTCTGGAACAAGCGACATAATCGGTTGTGAAGTACTTGCAGCAAATAATTCAACAGATAATGTTCTGCCGGGAGACAAAATAATTGTTGGAGAATTCATTCTTCCTCAAGGAACCAATCTTGTTTATCCTCCTGCTTGTTTAACTAGAGTGCTCAAAGTAACCGGAACATTTACTTCTGCGTACCTTTCAGACGATACTTGGTATGTTACAAACAATTCATTTACTCTTGCAACAAATGTTTATGTTCCAAATGTTACTGTTACTATTGCTGGTACAGTTGCATTCCATTCGACAACAACACTTATTCCTACAACAATAGATCAAACATCTATAAGTGTTTGGGAGCCCGATTCATATCATGTATTCAGCGGCGGCGCTATTACTTGATAAGAAAGGAGGGTTGAACAATGTTCATTCATGATACAATTAAAAGGATGTACAGTAATATGGGATACCTTCCTGGCTATCCTTACTACCTAATCACCGATGACGAAATGTTTGACGCATTTCTCAAACCTGACGGGTTCTTCAGTGATTTCTATCCTTGCCCATGTGTAGAGCTTGAGGAAGCGTATGGCAAGCTCAAAGAATATATAGCTGAAAAGATACGTCAATTTCGAGAAGGCCAACTAGATACGTTGCCTGATTGGATTTATTCATACATGATAATGCGTCCAATTACGTTCGACTCAAATGAGGATGATATTGCTTATTTGACAGATCTGGCGGGCATGGATACAGTATTAGGAGGTCCTGAATTTACCCCAGAAGTTGCACAGAAATGCTACGAAATTAGTACAAAATGGATTCAGAAACAGCCTTCGAAATACAGTCATAGACCTCCGACAATGTTCGGGGAGACTCATGTTACTAAATGTTTAAGACTTGACCAGGCCAATATAATGATAAATACTTAATTAGGAGGGAGTTAAGATGCAGTATTTACTCATAGATAAATCTGATACATTAACATCTATAAGTAAAATAGTAGGTTCGCAAAACATCGATGCGCTTCTTGCAGAAAACGGTCTTGAACGTTCTCCTAAGATTGGCAAGCAGTGGGATGAAAAGTGCAATGCTTTAATTCACTCTGGCTTACCTGAAGTGACTTCAACTAGAAAAACAGCACTCTTGAACTCATTAACGGGAAGTGAGGACACTTTTGAAAAAGCTTGTTTGATGGACGAAGACGAATGGAAAATATTTTCCTCATTAGGTTCGTTTAAAGATGCTTTACGTGTTCCGGAAACAATTGTGTTACCTAATTCTGCAAGAGTTATCGGAGATGCTGTTAGTAATACATCAGTTATAGGTTCTGGTGTGACCACTTCGGGCAGTTCTTCCGGTCGTTCGGCATCTGCTAAGTTTGGTGGGCGAACTGATACACAAAGCAGTGCAGCTGCAACAGGGTCATCGGCTGGCCGAGGAGGTTCGAATAGTAGCGGATATAACAGTAGCATTGGCCGAACACAATCAATGTCTGCTGTGGGCACTGGCAGCTATTCAGGAAGTAATAATATGTCATCCGTAACAGGAACAGTAAGTAATGTGTCATCTTCGACTAGCACACAACTTTCCGTTGATTCTACAACATATAGAGCTGTAATGACTGATTTAAAAACAACCGGAGCAATCAATCCCGGCATATTCAACACAATTAATACGTCGCCTGCAGTTAATCGTGGTATTATAGATTCCCAACTTGGGTCAAGCGGTAAAGGTAGCGGAGGAGTTAATCCGATTGCAGCTAATCTGCCTTGGGGAAAAATTCAAATATATTCTTCGCTACTTGGAACAGTTATGGACATTCCTGCTTATCCAGAAGAACTCGAAGTAGGCAGACAGGCCAATTATTCAACAATGCCAGATATCATATATCAGTTCGAACCCTGGATTGTATATCAAAGTTCAGGCCCAAGGGAACAGTCATTGACATTCCATTTACACAGAGACATGTGGTCGGGAAATCACCTGGACGGAAAAGCAAATGAATTAGTTAGATTCTGTGAAGCTAATACATTTCCTAGATACAGTGGGTCTGCTGTACTTGCTCCGCAGATCCGTATCTATATCAACGGAGCATTGTTTATTTCCGGCGTATTAACTCAGTGCAGAACAAGATGGACGGGTCCTATAGGACAAGATGGATACTATCTTGAATTTGAATTGTCTTTAACAATACAGGAAGTATCAGAAGTAGAGCTTAACATTGACACTGTAAGTAAATTCGGATTGATCGGTTGATTGGAGGAAAAGTAAGATGAAGTTTCCTGATACATTCAGGCCATATAAAGAAGTAGCTCGTGACCCTATTCAGTATTCATACTGTGTTGATTACAAACATATTTCGCGATATCGAGCTCTTCGACAAGTTGTACATCAGGGTCAATCGCCAGATAGATTCATTGCATTAGAAACAGTCAATCCTATTCCCGATGCAAACGATCTCCATTACTATGTAGTGCCTGCTAACCGTGAGAACAGGCTTGATCTTATATCCCAAGAACAATTGGGGTCGGCTACATACGCTTGGATTATCGCCTATATAAATAGGATATCAGATGGATTCACAGTATTAGAAGGAACTCGACTCGCCATTCCTAGAACAATTACGTCATTGTTTGAAAAAGGTGGAATTCTTGCTCCTGTCAGCGCATACAAGTTGAATTTGGGTAGCGAATAGGAGGTGTGCTAGTTGAAAAAACAACCTTTCTGTTCATTTACACTTGCAGGTGTTTCAATTACTCAGTACGGACTAAAAATTCCTAGTCCGTTCGCCTCTCTTGTCCTTAACAATTCAGAAACAGATAGTTACACAAGTTGGGAACTTAACATAACTGTCGGAGGTGATTCAAGCCGATTAGTTAATGTTGCAGCATTTGAGGCATTAATCTACTCTGCAGCTCAATCATCTGCAGGCTACAATAATGCAAGCGGAATTCCAGTTTCGTTCTTATTTGGGTGGATAGATGAAGCGTCTGGTGGTGTTGATTCCTACGTGTCATATCAAGGGTGGACATTGAAGTATTCAGTTAAAACTACAGGCAGATTTATGCAATATAGTTTAACTGGATATGCTTCGCAGATAATGAAGACAAATATGCCGGTTTTGAATATTCCTGCTTTAACTGGATTTGTTCAGCCCTCTGCTGTTGTTGAAGCTCTTGCAAAAGGTATAAAGGCAGATAACTACTACCAGTTAGATATTGATCATTGTGATTCGCCTACCCTTGTAAGTCATAGCGCAATGACTACTAGCTTTACTTCTTATGTTAGAGGTGAAAAGACTGGAGAGGACGAATTTAACTCGTTTCCTGGCTTACTTACACTGTCGAAATCATACAATACATCAAGAGATGCTGCAGGCCTTATTGGGGGGTCAAAGTTACTTCCAATGTATATTAACAACGCATCTACTGCAACTCTTCGAGAAAATCTGAAACCCAGTTTGACTGATAACACTCCGCAATCGTCTACATTTTCTTATTGGGTTGATGAGCCTACAATGACACAGCCAGGAGTAATCCACTACAAGTGCACCTCAACAATTTTATCATCTCAAGATCAACGTGTACTTAAATATGGAACACCTGATAGCAACATTCTTACAATTTCGGGTTCATATGATGGCGTTGCCTATAACATGTCAGATATGAATTTTGCTACGTTAGGATTTACACTCGACGGTTCAGGTCAAACTATCATTAACAACTCAACCGTCACTAACAGTTGGTCTAATTCGCTAGAAGAAGTTTATCAAACCGCAAATATCATCAATGACATAAATGCGTTAGCAACTCAGTTCAGCGGCCAGTTCACTGTTACGATACCAGGAGCCACTCGTGGATATACAATTTGCGAACCTGTATCATTAGTTATTATGTCTGGCAACACATTATCACCTGTATCCGGAATTTATAACATAAAACAAGTTTCACATTCTATCAATACAACATTTGTAACAACACTTACTCTGCAGAGATTGTCAATTAGTTCAGCAAACCAGACAGCAGCTGGAATAGGTATTTATATTTCTGGATCTGATAGGGGAAGAACAACCGATTTTTCTCAAACACCTAATGTAATCTCAACAGGTAAAGTTGATTTTGGGGCAATGTACCCTACTTGGAATGATATACAGATGTTAGCTTAATCGCAAAGGAGACTTCAAACTGTGAATGTCGACGTTATGAAAGCCCTCACGGGAACTACAACATGTAAACTGAATAACGAAGACGACCTTAAAAAGGCCAATCCTAAAACATACACAGCCACTATTTCTGGAGCAAAGAAAGTATACAATCTGTTTCCAGGAACAGTGCTGTTTTTAGGTTACTACAAAAAGATGGGAACAGTAACCATTGCAGTATCCAATCATGAGATAATTCGATACTGCAATCTAGAAAATATACAGTATTGGAGCAATAGTTCAGCGTTGAAGGGGCAGTATATCGGAACAGCTTATGCACGTACAGGACTTCAGTTTGAGTACTGTACTCAATGGAAAGGGGATAGTATCTATCCTGTACGCATAGAAAATAAAATTTATTTCAAACAAAATCCATTAGATATATTGAACGGCTCTTACGTCCCTACTAATGAAGTAAGTATCAAGTACGCTAACTTACGTCCTGAAGATAAAGTTGCTATGACTGCAAATCAGCTGCTAGAATGGGGGCCGACAAGTATAGATAATTCAACTACCTACATTGAAGGTGCACAAATTATTTAAGGAGGAGCATATGGCTGATTACGGCAAGAAAATTTTAGGGTTATATTCAGCTTCTTGCGAAAAGTTACGACAGGCTTGTCCTGTTGCACGATCTGCTGCCGTAGGCAACCTTGTTTTCTTTGCCGATCCAGATGCGCCTAAAGCAACACATGTAGGGCTCATTTATAAAGTAGACGGTAACATGATTTACACTGTTGAAGGAGATGTACCTTCAGGCATTGTTGCTGTCGTTGCCACAAAATCTTATAGCAAGGCCTATGACAGGATAATGAGTTATGGCACTCCTAAATACACATCCAAGAATAAAGCGGAGGCTGTAATAAATGCAGCAATTGTCGAAGTGGGATATGTTGGCAAGCAGTCAAAAAAGTACCTCAATAATAAAACTGCAGATCCAGGACCTAACAACTACACTAAATATGGTAAGTGGATGGATATTAATGGCAAGACATGGAATGCTTCATTTATTTCATGGTGCTTTCATGTTGCATATGATTCGTCTTCTACAGAAGTTACGGGTTCGGGAGAAGCGCAGCAGACAGCAATAACATCTACAGTAACACAGACACGATATAATTCAAGTCTGGTAACATATGTTAATAGGATCTCAAGTGCAAACGCAAATGTTAGAACAGGTCAAATAACTAAAATAACTGTCCATTCCGCAAAGGCCTTAGGAGATATATACACGCTTGCACAACTTATGAATACGTCTACAACACAATGTTACAATTACGGAATAGATTCGGATGGTGTTATCGGGCTTTTCGTTGACGAAATAATGTGGACAAATTCATCAAATAGTACTGCAAATGACAGTGTTGCTGTTAACATCGTCTGCATGAATTCGACACTTGAACCAAATTATGAAATTTCGGATGAATGCTATGCTGCATTGGTTAAATTATGCGAAGACATCTGCAGACGAAACTTCATCTTCGAGTTAATCTATCGTAAATCTCCGGAAGATAGCTTAACTTTACATAGCTATTTCAATCCTAAAGTAGGATGTCCGGGTCCTTATTTGACAAAGAAATTGCAAGACCTTGCACATACAGTGACACGTACAATAAATGTACAGACCGGAACTAATTACAGACAAGTATCGTCCCGTCTTGCAAGCTCACAAGCAGAGGCCCTTAAAATTCAAAGTACGGTTGCAATTAAATCGATAAAACCCTATGTAGTTCAGCCGCATCGAACTACATTAGGAATTGACTATGTAGCTCTCCGTCATTTGGGTGTAGTTGGCACATTTATAGATGCCGGAGAGAGATACAACTCATCTCATCAGATTGTTCAATATAGAACAGATAATGTTTATAAACAAACAGAAGAAGCACGTGCTGCAGGTGTTCCTCATGCTTATTTCTACACAACTCGAGCCAGAACTGTAGCTGAAGTAAAAGAAGAAGCCAGTTGGTTCTACTATGTAGTTACAAAGTATCCCCCGAAACTTGGCGTATGGCTTCATTGCGCATTTAGTGTTAAGTCCTCTACAGCACAAACTTTAGTAGATGAGTGGTACAAGTACTTTGTTCAGTGGGGGTTGAAATCTAAGTGCGGACTATATGCAACAAAGAAACAATGCACAAAAATCGGATGGCCAAAGCAGTGTGCATATATGCCATTGTGGCTTGAAGGTGAAATGACTGACAGTGTCTGTCCTGATGAAGAGATACTTACGCCGTCGTTCTTTAAGCTGAACGATCTGTCCAATCAAAGTGCTAGAGCATTAGAAATTGCAGATGAAGACGATTCGTCGACACTAGTTATTGACGAGGACTTAGCTGATGATTCAACTGCTCCTACGGAAACTTCAGTAGAAACAGAAAATAAGGTAGCGTTACCCGATAAGAATCCAAAAGCAGGCGCAACTAACGGGGAGGATGTAAGCGAAGCTACAAAACGACAATCTGCCAATTATCAAGATATAGATGTTCCTAAAACATCTAACTATACTGGATTTAAGAAATGGGAAAGTTATACTTCATTAGACAGGAGCGATGGGCAAGCTTATGATATAACACATGCTGACGAAGTGGTTACAGACAGTGATGGATTTCGAATGTTAGATAACAGGTATCTTGTTGCTGTCGGCAGCGGTGTTTGCAACACAGTTGGAACTTACATTGATATTACATTAGAAAATGGTACTGTAATTGAATGTATAATGGGGCATGGGAAGCCCAATTCACGAACTGACGAAACAACTCATATTTTTTCTGTTGCTACTAAACCATATTGCTGCAGTGAATTTATTGTTGTTAACAGGGAAGGTGTCCTCAACCCCACAGTAAGGCGTTCAGGTGATTGTTCAGATAAGCAAGAGGATTGGAAGAGCCCCGTCAAATCATTTAGAGTCTATAAGAAAAATTGGTTCAATAAAGAGGAGTAAATATGGCAGAAGCACAATACGAATTACAAGATACAAATACACCTGTAGTATATACTCCGCCTGTTGTTACGCACATTACTGTCGGAGAAGCTTGGACCCCCGAATCAGGCGCTGCAAAGGACACAGGTAAGAAGGGTGATCAGAAGCATCCTGATGCAACTACAGACTATGATGGCGAGGTCAGACTAACTCGTCGTACAGTTGCAGAGTTTGTTAGATACTATAGCAGAGCTGCTCATGGAGATTATATCATATATCGTCCAATAGACCCTGCGGAAGCAGCTATTGTTGCTGACGTTGCTATCAAAGCATGCAATAATCCTAATATCGGGTATAGCCAGTCGTATAATAGTAGCGACCCAGCTACAAATCGAACTGGTATTTTTCGTTACGGTGTTGATACTACTGTTCCTATAAACTGTGACTGTTCTAGTTTAGGTTCGTATTGTGCGTATATTGCAACTGGAATTAATTTTGGTGCAAAAGATAGTAGAAGCATTGGGTCTGCATTAGTTAAAACAGGACACTTTATGAAAGGCATATCCATGTATAATGTGTCTGCAGACAATTTGCCATACAATGGAGACATTATTGCCAAAGACGGACATGTTGCTATGATCGTTGCCGGTCACCCTCGTGAAGGAATGCCCGATGAAACAATTGTAGGTACATGGACTGGTGGCAATCTTAACATGCCCAGTTCTGTTCTATATGCAGATGAGGATGGAACGCTTTCGTTCAACATATCTCAATATGTAGACCAATTTGGCAATCAGTATCGATTTGCATCGCGGAAAACTGCACCCAGTGAAACTTCTGTATTTTATTCTCAGAATTATGGAGTCAATCCGAATGGCTCGTATGCATGGGGAAGATTTAGTGAAATAATGCAATCGGTTTGCAGTTTGTATCAGCAAGAAGCTCGTAAATGGTATCTGTATAAAGAAGACGGCTACAGACGAGAAATTGCTCCTGCACTCGGGGCTGTTATGTGCTACACTAATGCATATGATCCAACAGACCCAGGTTGGGTATGTATTGTAGAAAAAATTGATACTAATTCAGGGACTATCTGGGTTTCGCAACGTGACCCTAAAACAGGGGCTTTCTCCTATGTTGAAAAGACAAAAGACAACCGTAACTGGAACATGGACTTGAATGGTGATGGTAAGTATGAATATGTTTTTCAGGGATTCATTCATAATCCTGCAGTTAGCTTGATTACCGAATCTCAGTCCGCACTAGATACTTTTGTCGAGATTGCAAAAGAGCAGATAAATACAAGCGGAGATTTTACTGAACAGTATACAGGATTAAAGACTGCAAATTCTGCATGGTCAGCTGCATTTATATTAGCAGTTGCACATAAGGCAGGCGGCTTAGTTAATGTTATTATTCCGAATACAACTAGCTGTTCTGACATCGGTCGTGTAGGGTATCTTCGTGGAATGGGCAAGTGGTATGACGGTCCCCAATCTAGTAAGTTTCCAGAACCTAAACCGGGAGATATTGCATTGTTTAGAAACAGCACATTTCCAGATAGAATGAACCGATATGCTGCTGACAAAGCTGGAATTATTGTAGAAGTAGGTGGGGCAAGCGGTACAGCTGCAGGTACTAATCAAGGGACAAACTATTCATTCACTGTTGTAATGGGGGACATGTCCGGCAAGGTTAAGTCTAAAAAGTATTCAACATCTAGTAATTCATTTTCTGGCATATATAGGCCTGATTGGGAATCAGTTGACGGTACAACTGAATCGTTGAATAAATTTAATACAATAGAAGGCCTTTATACAGAAGGCACAGCTTTAGAAGATGCTGCTGTACGAGATTTGCGATACGTGAAATTGACAAAGAAGGGATTTGAACCTTCTATAAAATCATCGGGGATGAAGCTATGTGCTATCAATTATACTGGCATGCTTGCCAATCTTTACACAGCATTCGCAGAAGTTGCATCATCTGCTGCAACAGACGCTAATCTAGTAGTTGACTTGTGGAACAATTCAGTTAAATCAGTTTATCAAGATGATAAAATTAGCACAATATCCCTTGTAAGTGACAGTGTTGGCAACACGGTTGATCCTAGCATTACTGTTCAAGGAAGCAAATCAGGAGTTGCTTCAATGGGCTCTAACGAATTAGCATCTCAGCCAGGTGGAACAGTCGCTACTCAATCTGATGCACAGGTCATGAATTTACCTCAAGAATGGATAGCTAACAATTCAGCGGTATCCATCACAGGAACGGGATTAAACGGAACAGCAACTGCAAGTCGGATTGATCAGGTCAATACAGTAAATGTCACTTTTAACCAGAAAATAGTACTTACAACTGCAATAAAGAATATATACAATTGGCTCAACGCCGAACTAAACAACCCCGCAGCTTGCATTGGTGTAATGGCAAATATGTATCACATTTCGGCATTTGACCCTAATTCTACTGACGATAAAACAAAAGGTGCAGGTTTGATCCATTGGGCTAATCCTTCGGATAAGAAACTTAGGCAGCGTTGCACAGAAATGAAGCAGTTCTGTGCACAGAGGACTACATCTGGTAAATGGAAGAATAATCCACAAGGCCAGATTCAATTCATCTTCAAGGAAGCAACTACTAATTCTACGCTCAATATTGGCTGGTCAAGTATTAAGAAAGTAGGAAGAGATATTGGAGGTGCTTTCCGAGCTACTAGATTATTTCTAGATTATTTTGTATTAGAAGCAGGCCCTATGAAGACTGCTAATACAAACACAAAACAAGGAAAGAATCCAAGTACTAACTACCAACCCGCAACTCGTTCAGAACAAGACCTGCTTACAACTGAAGTTGCTACATATCAAGTTATGTCTGGATGGGCTAGTGCTCTCTGGAATCTTTTCTTCGGAGGTCAAAAAGTATTATGATTGTATACGGTTTTGCTAAAGATTACACATATGATGGCGACGGTACACTTAAAGTACAGGTTAGGATTCCAGCAATTCACGGTCCGTACCAACAGCAATCCACAAAAGGAACATATGTCCGGGATAAAGATCTGCCCTGGATAACTTCAGTACTGCTTCCCTCTATGCCCGCTGAAGGTGATGTTGTAGCATTGCAGCGTGTTGCAGAAGTAAAAAGTAGCGAATTTCTAGTTATAGGGCTCACGGGCGGAAACTTTCACAATGGTGCAAGAATTAGTTAAGGAGGATAGACATGGTTTGCAGTTCATGGTCATGGCCTAACATGTTTGATGTAGCTCGAAATAGAGTTAGTTTATATAATGACACCGCTTCAATTGTAAATAGAGTTAAACTTCTCATGCTTACTGAGCCTACAGAATTATTTATGACACCGAATTTTGGTGTAGGATTGAAACGTTATCTATTTACATATAACAATGATAATACAATTGCAATAATTAAGGACAGATTAATAGAACAATTGCGAATCTGGGAGCCCGCTGTTATTCCCGAAGATACAACAGTAACTCGAGGGCTTAACTATACAGGACAATCTAGTTCAGGGACGTCTATTCAGGCCAATAATAAACTAGAGCTGACTGTAACACTTAAAACTAGATATATGCAGACAATAACATTTGATCTGACCGAAAATGATTTAGGAGGTACTCAGTAGAATGGCAGACAATTCAGTACAAAACGGGATAGTTAAGTACACTAGCCGAGATTATCAATCAATTCTTAAAGATTTTCAAAGTGCTATTCCGACACTAACCGAATTATGGGATGGTGAAAGTGATTCTGATCCAGGTGTAGTTCTTGCTAAGTTTGTTGCTGCTGCAGCTGATCTTTTGAGTGTAAATTTGGACATACAGGCTAACGAGATTTATGCATCTACAGTGTCGCAGCGAAAGAATGCAGAAAAGATATTCTCTTTATTCGGATACGATTTAGGATTTTACATTGCAGGTAGAACAGAATGTACATTTACTAATGCAACGTCGCAGACAATTAAAGTGGATTTTGGGTTCAACGGATCAAACTTCTGTACGTTGAACGCATACATGGATATAACAAATACGGAACGAATCATTACATACAACATCCTTCCGATGACGTCAAGTTATTCTGATGCACAGTCCAGAAGCAGCCGTTATATTGTTACGTCCGAAATTGATGTATTTGAACAAGAAGATGCCGTTACACTCAAACCGGGCGAGTCCTGTACACGAGTTGCTATTGAAGGCGAGTTGAGAAGTTTTAACGTGAACGTTGAAGATGTTAAAGCTAATAACTACATCATAAATCTACCTTCTCAGCATGTTGATACAACTGCTGTTTGGGTCAAGGCCAAAGCTAATTTAGGCGATGACGATTTCTTAACTACAAGATGGCGTCAGGTAGCTAGCGTTGCTGAATTTAATTCTCCTGAACCACTTTTTGCAGTTACATATGATAACTATTCAAATGCACAAGTTACAATAAGTAATTATCTCAACCAGCTCGAAAATTATGCAAATAACTACTTAATTGTTTACTGGATAGATTGTTCCGGTGTTATCGGATCCGTCGGTGAAGATGTATTGACTAACCTAATTTGGGCTAAAACGGGAGCTGGAATTAATAATGTTTCATACGAATCTGGCGATATTACAGTTTCTAATCTTGCTAATACAGTAGAATTGCCTCATACCTATACAGTAACAGGTGCAAGTCCGGAAACTGCTCACGAAGCATATCTGAATAGTCGTAACTACATCAATACGTGGAATAGCTTAATTACTTTATCAGACTACAATAAGTTCATAAATAGAGAGCCTGGAGTAGATACTGGTATTGTAATTGATTGTCAGAAAGCACTAGAGTACAACATATCAGTTTATGAGGATTCATCTTTAACAGATTTGCAAAAATCTAAAAGATACATCACCAATAATGATTTCCCCGCAGGGGCTAATGACTTTGATTGGGCCAACATACTTAATCTCGGATTTGACCCCGCCGATCCTCAAAAATTCGTTTTTGCAACCAACTTCCAAAGATATACTGCCATGACATTCTGCATTCATAATGATTTCCAGAACAGCTCGTATGGACAAGGACAAATAAGCACAGCTTATTTTAAAAACACGCCAAACTTCATTAGGTATAAAGCTCCCTCAGAATTTCTAGATCGTATTAACAGCGATTACAAACCATTGGGTGCTATGTCAGTTGACCTTCAGTTCGGATATACTAGATTATTTAATTTTACAGTTATTGGTAAAATATATACAACACGCCCTGTAAGCAAGGATGTTGGTTCCGAAATTATTGCAAGAGCTAAAGAAAAATTAGCTCTCTACTTTGCGCCTGCAAACAGAGATTATGGCATGTTGCCTACTGTAATGGAAGTTGTCGATGTTGTTCAAAATGCTGATGAACGAATTTCATACTTTGACGCAGGTAACACATTAGTTAATGTCATTGAGTGGATAAATTGTGACGTAGAATTCTTTAACTTAGTATCATTCGCAAGGTACGTTCCTACAATATCTACATCAGATACGCTTATAATTGCACCTACATGTATTTTAGATTAAGGAGGCTGAATAATGACTATTTCAGATATCCCTGTACCGGAAGTCTACAAACAAAGCGCGGATTTCAGATTTTTCTTGCGCTGGATTGATATGTGCTTCGGGGAAGTGCAGAACAAAACAGATAACCTCATTGACCTGCTCGATCCGTTAAGATGCCCTACAGACCTCCTTTGGCTACTTGCCGATACTTGCGGTTACAAGTACGACGAACGGGCTTCTGTTGCATTCAACCGACTTGTTATACTCTACTTTGCAACGTTGATAATGTATCGAGGCTCATATACAGGCATTTCATTAGCAGCCGAAATGAATTTAGCTCAGCTTAACTTAGATGACTATGCTAAAGAGAATCCTGCACTTGCAGAAAGATTAGAAGATACATCAATTCCTACTAATTCAGTTAGCATTGCATCTCATCCCGAATTAGGTTTTGTTGATATAGTTTATTTTGCAGAAAAAACGCCTACAGATGTTTGCCTCGAATATGTAAGACCCTTGGGCATGTACTGCTTCACTCATGCAGGTGTAGTTGTCAATGCTCGTACAAAAGTTTCTGTTGATGCAAGATTAACTAATCTCAACGATGGCAACATTGTTCCAGGACCTGCATTTATTGCTCATTACAGACGAGCCGATTACGCAAGTATGCAGAGATTTGTTGGCGAAGGCGGTCAAGTTGTCACAACACTCGATGATAAACTTGAACCAGAAAACCGCAAACCTGTTTACTATCGTAACATGAAATATGAAAAAGAGCCCTTAGCCGGTTTTATCAATCCTGGTTACAGATCATTATATTCGTTGCAGCTGTGTAATAACGAGCATACAGTTAAAGCTTTGCTGCCTTCGCTTGAAACACCAGATCCAATATTCAGTATGGGGTATGGGCCCCAAGACGTGAACATAACATATCCTGATAACTACCTTAAGAACCAAGATATGCCATTATTTAATCTCCGGCTTGATAGGCATCTTGAACAGTCCTTCACGCCCCGCGTATACACCAATGATAAAGCTGATACAGTTATTACTCCGAAGCCTGCAGTTAATCCTCCGATGGCTACATGGGGAGATGCAATTTCACTAGCTCCAGAAAATAACAGATATACAAGACGCAGAAGGGATACAGGCGAGTTGACAATCGACCAAGTTTCGGATCCAGAACTTCCGAACACTAATGGTTGAATTCAGTGAACTTGTAGTACTAGTAAATGGTACTACAAGTTCTTTTTGTTTTTAACCTTCTATATTCTTTGAGTAGGGAGGAGATTACTATGGATTACGACATAACAAAAACAGCTCACGGCATTGCTAAGTTGGCTACTCCTGAAGAAATTGCAAGAGAAGATGGAACATATTGCCTTGCAGCAGATAATGGGTCAGTATTGGCTACAGATTCAGGAGTTGAGTTGATAATGAACGTTCCTGAATTCGGTTATACCAATCCAGATCTACATAGACGGATTGACGATGATCCTGTGTTCGACCCTGATGTAGATTATCCTTTTTCGCCTAGAGACGAGCACGGCGTTCCTTATAAACAGTCAGTTGTACTAGGTGTATGGGATGGAATTCATTCATATAGAACAACAACTACATATACACATGACGAAGAATCAACTACATGCGAAATCCCGTGAAAGGAGCAGAACTAATGCAAGGACCTTTAGAAATTAGTAAAAGTTTAGGAACGAACCATAACGTCTGCCTTCGCGTAATTGACGAACCTTCGGGTAAAGTTGTATCGCAGCATGTAGGCCACAACGCCGCTACAAATACGCTTCTTACAGGTATCGGTCAGTTTCTTTTAGGAGGAAGTACAACTGGTTCAGGAGAGCTGCTTAGTAACTGGATACCTCAGTATATTTCATTAGGTACAATGGGGCTCAGTAGTCAGGACGAAGACGAAGAGGGCTTACCTACGGGTGTTGGCGATACAGACGCTCCTACAGAAGAAGAACGAATGAGAGATTATCTCCTTCAGTGTCCTGGTTTTGGTTCCGATGGGTATGACGAATCTCTCATGAATGGTAGGAAGTATCCTGGACTTGGGCCTATATTCGCAGACAGAGAAAGCAGCCAAACAATAGGGTGCGAATTGATTTCAAATAGATTTCCTAGATCAAGTATAACATATAGACAAACATTACCAGAGAGCAGAGCTGAGTATCCTAAAACAATTGACGTTGTGTTCAGCGCAATGATTTCGACAGGCGCGTTGGCTCAATTTAGAGAGCCAGGAAAGGACTACATATTCATTTCTGAAGTAGGTCTATGGTCAACTCCTACCTGGAAAGGTACAGGCAATAACGGCTTACTTGCAGGGTATCGTATATGCCCTCCGGACATAGAAAATTGGGACATGTCTGACGAAGCAAATAGGAGATTGCTTAAACGAAATATACTTCGCGTAGGAATTAACCAGATTGTTCAAGTTATCTGGAAGATACAGCTTGGTAGCATTGATGAGCTTGGTGGAATTGGAGCAATATATCCTCAAGAAGGATATATGAAATGGCATATATTTATATAGGAGGCACGAAAAATGGAAGAAACCTTAATTCTAACTCCTTCAGCTTTATTTGCGTTCTTATCGCAGATAGACGAACTTAAGGACAAAAACATTCAGGTAGAGGACAATGGAACTTCTATCGAAGTAAGCATTGGCGAGAATAAGTATACACTTCAGCCTGGCACAGAACTTTCAGAAGTTGATCCGGAAGTTGTTGATACGATTGACGAAATCAACGAAGAAGGCTATGCGGAGGCAGAAGAAGTTACAGTTGAAGATCAGTCAGTTCCTGAAGGAGAAGCTGTTGAAGGCGGATTACTTAAAGAAATAATAAAAACTCTTGCCATCGGCGGTCTTGTTCGCATGACTAAGAACGCATTGATTGGCAGCTAAGGAGGAATGATAAATGGCTAAAGAAAAGATAACACAGATTAAGGCCGCAGATACATCTGAAAGTAAGCCTGCATCCGTTATCGGCAGATTTGAGGGTAAGTGTTGTGACGCAAATGTGTTCAACAACAATGATATGCACTTAGGACCTCAGGTGTTCAAGAAGTTATTTGCATCTGACGAATACAAACGAGCTATGCAGAACCGTCATTATATAGGTTTTTTGGGACACCCCGCAGATAGTGATTGCCAAGAGTTTGAGCATGCTTGCATCGTCATGACAGATTGCAAAATGGATTCTAACAATGAGGTATTCGGTACGTTTGATCTTGTTGACACACCCGTCGGCCGTGTTGTTAAAGCATTTACAGATGTAGGAGTTAAATTCGGCATATCCATCAGAGGTGTCGGTGATGTAGATAACAACGGTGAAGTAGACCCTGACCAGTTCATATTCAGGGGATTTGATTTAGTTACTTTCCCTGCATATGATGATTGCATACCTGAATTCAAAGAGATCGCAGCTTCAACAGATACTGCAAAGCAAGCTAAGTACAAGAAGATTTGTGCTTCTATCGATGCAAACTTAAAAGACATTACTAGTTGCGAAGCTCTTGAAGTTATTAAGGAGCAGTTACCCGATGGCTCCGATGAGTTCAACAAAGTAGAAGAAAGAATTGCAGAACTTACAACTGAACCTCTTGATGAAGTTGCTGAACTTGTATGCGACCCTGCAGTAGAAGCAGAAGTAGCAGCACAGAAACTTGAAGCTATGACTCAGCTGTATCTTGCCGCAATGGATAGAGTTAGAAATCTGGAAAGCGAACTTGCAACTTGTCAAGTTGCTAAGAACGATTTAGTTATAGAATGCTCATCACTTAAGCAGCATCAGACTAATCTAGAAAGAATCACTGCTAATCAGATTGCTACTTCAAGAAATATGGTGAAGTCTGCTAATTCTAAGTTAGCAGATGTAAGAGCAAGTCTTGCAACAGCTCGTCAGAATGCAAGGACAGCTGATGAGAAGTGCCAGAATGCAATAGTTGCGAAGACAGAATTAGAGAAGAAGCTACAAGCTCTTACTGAAAAACGTAGAGGTGATCTAGAAGGCATAAAAGCTGCCGAAGATCTTAACCTTAAATATCAACATAAGATAGAATCAAGTAGTAGAGCTATCTCTCAGAAGGATTCCGAAATAGAAAAACTTAAGAAGCAGCTCGATGAAACTGTCACCGCGTCGCAACAGCTTAAGATTAACGCATCAAACTTGGATGATACCAATAAGGAATTGCTTTCTAGAGTAGAAGCCGCTGAAGAGATGGTATCCAACTATCAGCAAGCATACGCTAACTTGTATGCAAATGCACTTGGTGTTTATCTCACAGGTTTGCCTGTAACCGCAAGCACATCAGTAGATGAGCTCAAGCAGATGATTCAGGCAGGCACATCGACAGCTAATATTCCTGCAAAACCTAGTTATTATACTGAAGGTATTGAGGAAGAGGAAGACGAGTACATTCAAGGCGAGGGCGACTTCGACGATGATACTCAGTATTCAGCTGATCTTGTTACACTATAAAATAAAAAATGAATATAAAGGAGTATAAAACCATGATAAGAAAGACTACAAAGCGTCCTTCAACCGCAGCTGCTCCTACACGCACTATTAATGCTGGTACTAACATTACCGCTGGTGCTGTTAGACGTCAGGCTAGGCCTATCGCTCCTGCAGTTAGAAAGACCAATATTACAGCTTCTCAGGCAATGTTTGCTCGTCAGTTAAATGCAAACATCAGAAGAAACATCAATGCAGCAACAAACACTTCTAACATCGCAGCTAAGCCTGCCTTCCTTGAATTACTTCCTCTGTTCACACAGAAGTTAATCATCGAAGATATCGTTGGTTCTGTATCGATGAATTCTCGTCAGCAGCTTATCCCTTACTTCAAGTTTATCGCTGAGAACACCAAGGGTGAGACCGCTAAGGGAACAATCCTTTCTAGTCCTTTCGTAAATCGTCAGGGCATGGATCCGAACTTCACAAGCAGAATCATAAAGAATGAGGCTGTTGCAGCTTCTACTCTTGCATATGTTCCTGTACTTCCCGGAACAGTTACCGTTTCTGTAGATGACGGATCTGGCACAGTTACAAAACTTATTGACGACGGCGCTGGTAACCTCGTTGATGCACAGGGCGCTTCAGCAGGTACAATCAATTATGCAGACGGCTCAATCGCAGGCGTAACCGGAACCATTTCAGCAACATATCAGTACGACAACGAGACAGTAGGTCCCGACGCTGATGGCAACTACGGTGCAAAGATGGGCAAGGGTTACTTACAGCTCGATGAAATCAACCTCATCGCTACAGCTCACGAGCTTGCTTGCTACTGGAGTGTTTATTCAGCATTCGCTGCTCAGCAGGAGTACGGCGGAAACATCGGTGAGATGGCTAAGGAAGCAGCTATTTCAGAAATCACAGCCGAAATCAACAGCTACTGCTTATCAGAACTTGCAAAGAAAGCTCAGTATGCTCCTCAGTTTAACTGGGATGCATCTCCTGTACTTTCAGGCGCAGTTGTTCCTTCAGATTACCTCAACATGTTCAAGTTAAAGCTCAATCAGGCAGCTGCAGCTGTTTACAACGCAACCAACCTTGCTAGACCTAACAGACTTGTAGTTGGTACTAACGTAGCTTCTTACATTCAGATGATCAACGGCTTCAACGCAGCTACAGTAGGCGACGAAGTAGGTCCTTACAAGCTTGGTACTCTTGATCAGTTCGAAGTATACGTAAATCCTTTCTACGACATCAATACATGGGTAATGGGCTGCAAGTCAAGCGATATCAGAAGGAACTCAGCTCTGATGGGTATGTATATGCCTATTACAAGCACCGATGCAATCGGTCTTGCAAATGCTTCAGTTCAGCAGGGATACGCAAGCATGTATGCTTTCGACGTAGTAAACCCTGCTACTGTAGTATCAGGCAAGGTTCTCGGAACATTCTAATTCAGTTCCGGAAAATGAAGGTCAAATCTCAGGCCGAAGTAACAAATCAAATCTCATTTATCGTATCAAATTATCTCACAAAAAGAAAGAGCTCCAGAATATGGAGCTCTTTATTATTTTTCAATTATAACAACGTGTTCAGCTGAGTCATTAAAATGTGACGAATTGATAAGTGTTTCCTGAATCATGTTAGCGTATTTTAAAGTCTGATCAACTACAAATACATATTTCTTGCAACTAAACCTATTTAAGCATTCATCTATCCATTCATCGCATGTTTTGAATTCTGTTTCTGAATTATATTTCTCTTTTTTATTGTAAGGTGGACACGTAAGCAAACATTGCCCGACTACATTTTCTGTTTGCAAAATGTTTTTGTACTCAATTGAACCATTCAGATTGTGAAATTGAATCAACTGGTTACTTTCTGAGATAGCTGTTTTATTAATATCCCATCCTTTGTATTGCTTGCCTGTGGAGCAAACTCCTAGCAGCCTTCCTGAATATCCCGCAAAGGGGTCTAGAACTTCTTCAAATTCAGCTAAATATTTATTTGTTAAGTACCGTGCAAGTACTGGATTAAACACAGATACTTTCGGAACAATCTTACTGATATAAAATCCCGCAAGTACTTTAGACGGGTCGACATTATTAACGTATAGCATTCTGTTCGAAATTACTTTTCTGAGCAACTTATCATTGTACCATGCTTCTTTAATAGAAATGCTACTTCCTACTCTAGCGTCGTAAATCGATTTATGAAAATGCCTGATTGAAGATATTCCTAGTTTAACCTGAGGTGAATATGTATCCTTTGCATACTTCGATAAATTAGCAAAATCACGTCTAAGTCGATCTTCCTGATAAGTGGGGTATGGAAAATCAATTGATCGACACCAGTTAAACATATATTCTACATAATTGAATTGATTTTTATTTTTATCTGCAATTACGTCTAGCAATTCTCGAATATTTTTTGATTTCTCACTTTCAATAATTACATGAAACATGTATCCTTCAGGAACAAGCAAGAGTCGTTTGTTATCACGGTCTTCATCAATTTGCCATCCATTGCTGTCATCTAGGTATCCATGATAATACACACCGTCAGCGTCTACTAGAATATTGTAATCGGGCAGGTAGAAATCAAAACTATGTGAAATTCCATCCTTTGCAATAAGATGCTCGTGCTCAAATCGTATTTGGTTGTTAGTTAAAGCTGTTTCTACAAGCTGTTCCAGACTTGAATGCCTGTAATTTTTTCCTTTTCGTGTTAATGGATTATGACTTGGGTGATCGTATCCTGTTTTCTGCTTGTAACTTGCAAAAACTTTGTCCTTAATCAGTTCCGACTGCATTGGGTGGCTTACTCCGTATCGAATCAAACTAGTTTGTCGCATCTTCTCTTGTGTCTCTGGGTTCTTTGCTCCGTTGTGCAAAGATTGTAATTTATGGTAGCACTCATCTGAACACGTTTGACGTACTTCTGAAAGTCGAGTTCCGACATTGTAACTAAGTTTAAACTCTTTTCCACAAACTATGCAGTTGAGTGTATGCTCGTTGTCGCATATTCGCTGAGTGTTCGACCTGGGATGGAATTTCTTTCCGCATATTTCGCATATCTTTGTTTCCTGCATGTAAGCTTGTTGTCGATTCTGTGAAGCAAGAACATTAGTGCATTCGACTGAGCACGTTTGACTAAGGTCGTTTTGTGAACACTTACCTTCGAATTCTTTTCCACAAATTACACATATCTTTTTAATAGACCTATTGCAGTCCAGCTGACGCGAGCTTTCTGGCATGAACACTTGTCCACAAACTCTGCATCGTTTTTCCTTCAATTTAACACCCAGCATTCCCGACTTCTTTTTACATTCAGGCCTGTTACAAACTAATGTAGCATCTGGATGACATACTGTTAGGAATGTATCTCCGCAACTAGGACAAATCTTCTGTATAGATCGTTTGCAATAGACCTGTCGAGCTGATTTAGTTTTAAATTGCTGATTACATAAAGGACAGAGTTTGGTGTACTCCATATTATCTTCCCTTTCTACATAAATAAACGCCGTCTTCAAAATTTAAGTTGTTGCGGTCAGCTTGAATTTAAGGATAGACGGCATTTATATACCACAAGGTTCATGCGCCCTACTGAATTGAACCTAGTAATATTCTGTGTAATTGTAAATCCTTAAATTCTATAGTTTGACCGCAATTTAATTATAGTATAAATTTGCTTGAAAGTCAAGTATTAATTAAAAAATTTAAGAATTTGCTAGAGTTTTATAACGATTTAATCCTCTACTAAATAAAAGAGCTCCAGAATATGTTAGAAACCTTCTATAAAATAAGAAAAAATTCTAGGAGGTCAGAATCGATGAAACGTTATATTAGAGCAGCTGCATCTGAAGCAAGAGTTCTCGAAAAAGATGTGAAGCAGAATATTGCTGCCGAGATTGCACTTAATATCAAAGGAGAATGGGACGCTATTGAAGGCTATCAGAAATTGATTCCATGGTTAAGAGATCAAAATGATCTTGGTGCGGTTGAGCAAATTGAAGAAATAATTTCGGATGAACTCAATCATGCAGAAGTGCTGCGAAAACTTATGGCCAAGTATGACGGTAACATCCCAACAAACGAGGAGTAGACACTATGCATAAAAGTGCAATGCTAAGAATGGATTGGTTCATTCAGAACTACATTCCTAAAGGCACGCCTGTGCGGGTTTTAGATGTTGGAAGTTATTGCGTTAATGGAAGTTACAAAGAGTTGTTCAACGGAATGTCAGTTGACTATGTCGGACTAGATATATCGGCGGGACCAAATGTAGATGTCGTTGTGAAAGACGCTTACTGCTGGGATGAAATAAGGGACGAGTCGTTTGACTTTGTTATTTCCGGAAATGCTTTTGAACACATAGAGTTTCCTTGGTTAACTATGGAACAGATTTACAAGAAGTTGAAACCTGGAGGATTTATCTGCATTCTCGCTCCATTCTGCTTGAGTGAACACAGATATCCTGTAGACTGCTATCGATATTACCCAGACGGATTCAAAGCGCTTGCGAAATGGGCAAAATTCACAGTAGTAGATGCAACAACAGGCGGAGTTCCTAATACAAATGACTTGACAGAATGGCGTACAGAAAATTATGATGATACAGTATTAATTGCAGGAAAGCAGATTGAAGCGGGCACTATCGACATGTTGCCAAAATTTAGCAAAGAAATAAGATCAGAAACTATTATTCAAGGTAGCTAATGCTTAAAGAGCTTCGCTTAGAATCGTTATAAGATTCAAGCGAAGCTTTAGTTTTGGCTAAAATTTGCTTGACTTCATTAATGTTATATCCTATAATATTATTAATACATATTGAAAGGAGATCTACATAATTCATGAACAGAAAGAACTACAGTTTCTACATGCCGGACGATTTCGGAACTACACTTGAAACTATTCAAGCCAAGGATGACCGAATCAAGGCTCTATCAAAGAGTCAAGCAGTTTATTTCATCGTATCAGAAATAGCACAAACCGGAAAGTATACTAGCACACAAGACAAGTAAGAAACGGTATTGGACACCACTGAGTTTAACCTTTAATATCTTTGAGATTAGTTACAGGGGGTGAGATACCTGTAACTGAATGATACGAGAAATGTAACAATAAAATTACATTCTAATAGGAGGAAATTCAGATGGCAACAATTAAGATTACTTACACAGCTATCTCTGCTCCCGCAAACGAAGTTGGTGCTCAGATCTGCGCTACATATGTTCCTACAAATGCAGCTGCTGACCTTGCTCCTTTCGAGGGAACCTACTACGATACAAACGTATATGGTTTCGGTGAGGCTATGTCAATCGAAAAGTTCTTTGCAGATAGCGTTGCTCATCCCGGACTTGTTGCAGCTCTTAAGCTTGCAGTAGCTTCTGAGGAAGGCGAGTACACATTCGATACAGAGGACGAGAAGCTTATCATGTATCTTGACGAACTTGTTAGCACGAAGGCACTTGCTGCTCAGGGGTTCGAAATCGAAGTATCAAAAAACTAGTGGAGCCGTTCAAGGTTGATGGCGTAGAGTACGCTAGTTTGGGCGAGGCTATTACAGCTGCTGCAGCTGAAGGTGGCGCTATCAGACTTCTGTCTAATGCAGGCAATGAGGGTGTTTCTGTTGCAGAGAATAGTAACTTCGTTTTAGACTTGAACGGCCACACGTTAGATTTAACGGGACCGGGAGCAGGCTCGAGCGGCACAGAAACTCAGGGATTACAACTCCTTAAGGGATCAGAGGTCGTTATTAAGAATGGTACAATCATTTTCAGTGATGATCCTCGCCTTAAGATGGGTATTCAGAATTACTGCAATCTTACATTAGATAATGTTAAGATTTCAGGTGGTTCAAATATTACATATGTTGTTTCTAACAACTATGGTAATGTAGTATTTAAGAACAAGACAACGATTACAGCTGCAGAAGGACGTGTAGCATTTGACTGCTGGTACGGCATGAGTAGTGTTTATGATGATCCAGGCGTATTCATAACAGTTGCAGACAACTCAGTCAAGATCAACGGTAAAGTTGAATTTGGCAAAGCAGGAAGAGCTTCTGAAGAGAATTTCGCTCAGCACGCAAGCATTACTTGTCCGGAAGAAATGGAACTCGATGTCACACTTCTTAATACACCTTGTGAGTGGACTCACAATGCTAGCGATAGCACAAAGACACTTCGGTACGTCTACAATGCATAACTAACTTATAGGAAGGAGAGACCGGGTTATGACAATGGAAGAGATAGTCGACCAAGTTAGCTTCATGCTCGGTCTTCCTGCCAATAACAACGTAGAAAATCTTGATATCAGTAGAGCTGTTTTAATTGCATTCAGAGAACTTAAGCGGTATATCAAAACACCCGTTGAAATGACAGTTCCGTTCGCAACTCGAATTAAACTTTCAGACGTCGGTATTCATACTGTTAAAGTTCTAAACGTGCAAGCAGCATATCCGAGAATCGGCTTAACAATGAGTAGCATTGATTCTGGAAATGTTTTCCAAGTTGCTGCTGCAGTTAATACATATAGTGCTATTGGAAATACAACGTCAATTAACATTGATCCGATAATGACTGAGATGGCTATGGCTCAAGTGAGAAATACACTATCGACAGATTTCCAATGGGATTACGATTCTAGTAATGATGTCGTCTACTGTACTCACAGAGATCCAAGACCGGCTGCAGTTACAATCAGATACGTTCCAGATTATCAAGATGTATCAGAAATCAAGAATACTACATGGCAGGATTATCTTGTCAGGCTAACTGAAGCTTACATGAAACGTGCTTTAGGTCGTTCTAGATCAAAGTACAAGATCACAGGATCAAACGTAGAGCTTGACGGTGATGTTCTACTACAAGAAGCTGATGCGGATCTTACAAAGATTCGTGAAGAGCTTGAAGGCAAGAAGAACAAACTGCTAGGCAATATGTTGAACTAATAGAAATCAAAAATAATTCACAGGAGGAAATACAGATGGTTATCAATAAGAAGACTTCTAAGAAAGCTGCTGTTAAGGCAAGCAATCGCATGGCTCGTACTGCTAGACCTGTTAAGGCTGCAGAAGAGATCGAGGAAGAGGTAGTAGAGGATGCTGATGTTGCAGTAGCTCCCGAGGCTTCCGACCTTTTATTTGAAGCAGAAGACGTTGCAGAGCTCCTTGCAGAAGTTACCGGTCAGAACGTAGCAGTTACTGCTGAGGAAGATCAGGTTACATTCGAAGTTGGCGAGGACGAGTACGTTGTTGAGGCTGAAGAGGATGTTGAGACTCTTGCTTCTACAAAGAAGCCCCTTCAGAACAAGAAAGCTGTTAAGGCTTCTCGTAAGGTAGCTCCTCGTAGGGCAGTTCGTCGCTAATACCTGAAATCAAGCGATTCTTATCAAGTAATCAAGCCTACCTGAGGACTAATCTCTTCAGGTAGGCTCATTGCATTTTTGGAGGTATAAAGATGGAACAAGTCATTGAAGGCGGAAGCTTATTGAGTTCAATTGTTGCAATGTTCTTTAAGGGCATTGATAAGATTTTTGACAGCGCTGCTCAGTATGAAGAAGAAATGGGTGTGCTTAAACAAATAACTCGAATTCCGCTCCAGGACGAAAACGGAAAGGAAACTCCATACACCCTTACAATCAAGTTAGCACCTATTAAGGGTAAGCCTGGAAAGTTCTACGTAGAAGCTCAGACAACCGCTCCCGGCTTAGACGTAACCTCAATAAACGAAAAAGTGCTAACACTCAACTCATCTACAAAAGATGATTTTTTAAAGTTGATAGACAATCTCCTTAGTAAGCAAGATCTAGTTCGCACATCTGAGAAGAAGGACGAGAACAAAGAATCTTCCGATAAGTCAGAACAGCAACAAGCCGCAAATCCCGAACAGGAAGCAGAAATAGCAGAATTGATTCAGTCTGCTGCTACTGCAGACGGGATTGAATACAGAACGGTAGAAATGAAAGACGGTCATCTTGCAGCTATTAAGACAACTTTACAGCAACGCGCCGCTATTCCTACAGTCTGCGATTTGACTATTAGTGCAGAAGACCCGTTTGAACAGAAACCTATCAAATCAATTAAAGACAAATCTGTAATGGTTTCGGCAGTAACTAAGAAAGGCGACATTCTTGATTTTGACACATTTTGTCAGCGAATTAACACAGAAATTGACAAATACTTGAATGATAACAAACTTAAGGAGAAGTCAAGCCGACCTGCAAATTCTAGCTCACAGGTTGATGCTACATTTGTAAAATCGAACGGAGAAGTCTCGTTTGTAGCAATCAATGCTTCTTGCAATATACGAGCTGCCCTTGATTTAATTGAGACCGCAGGACAAAATGATGATTTCATCGCAAGTTTATCCGAAGATACAGAACAGTCATATCGAATAGTAGACCAAGGTGACGATACACTCGATATCGTAGAAATCGAAGCAGTCGATACTTCTGTAACATACGACGTTATATTTAAGGCTGTGAACGATATGGTTGCACGCTTAACTGCAATCAAATGGGCAATCGGTGCTGTAAAGTGGTCAGAAGAAACACCCTTGTGTAATACATATTGGACTTGCTCAAACCTGCTTGACTATTGCGCAGAGTGGGTTGTAAGGCACACTGAGCACTATCCTTGCATTCTCAATCCGTTCATCGATTCACCCACATTTGATTGTTACAAGATTGACGGAAAATTTTCTATAGATCTAATCAGAACTGACATGGTTAATAATTATCTGCAAGAACTTGTTTTACTCTTGGACAATTATTATGTCAACTTAGAATGCGATGAGCAGCAGAGAGTTGCAGATGCTCTTGAAGAGCTGAAAAGAATTCTGACATACGCTCAGTAAAAATCGTTATAGTAGGTAAGGAGGTGAAACAGATGACCTTTGACCCTACAAATAAAGAACGAATGAAAATGACGAATTCGGGGACAATATATCGATACATACATGCAGGCAAAGGTGAAGTGACTTTAGTTGCTCCAACTACGCTTAAGGCACATTCATATTCGTTTGAATGTCCTGCAAATGCAAAACAGTTTCCTGAGAACACAATATTTGTATATGTTTTGCACAACGGTCACAAGATGTATCTCGGTATGCTTGACGGTTCCGGATTCAGATTAACAAATAAATCATCATTCACCGATGATACAGAATCTGTGAAGGGTGCAAGATACATCGTCAAGATGTCAAACAGACAAGATCTAGTAGACAAAGGATTGATGCATCTTTACCATTCAGGTAGATGCTGTAAATGTGGTAGACCTCTTGAATCGGATAAGGCAATGAAACTCGGAATCGGTAAATGCTGCTTAAAGAAATTCAATGCTTCGCTTGAGGCTGTTCCATGGGATGGAAATTAAAGATTTACAAGCATTTTCAGAAATAGAAAAAGCTTGCGGCAACCGATACATCGCAGTTCAACTTATATCCGATATAGCAAGACGATTAGGACAGCATACTAAAGAATACCAGATATCCGAATCTAAATTGCTCGAATGGATACTGACAGGGCAATGCCCTTACAGCAAGTCTCAACTTGAAGCTCGAAGAGAACTACCTGCAGATAGAGCTTTGGACGATTTGCTTTGTTGGGTTTCAGACGAGTCCGTAGTCAAACTTGTTAGAAAATTTTACAAACAATCAATCAAGCAACGACACTTAGTTGAATGTTTTGATGAAAAGTTACATCCAAGCAGGATTGATCGAGCAAATATCTTGTTGCGGATGCACTGGTATTCTACAAATAACTAAAGGAGAACTCAAATGGACGCATATCTCGAAAGTTTAGTAAGGAAAGACGAATCCGCAGTTTCTGAAGAAGTAGCTGAGGAAGTAATCGACGAAGTTGTAGATGCTACAGAACCTGTTGTAGAACCCGAAGTCGCTACCTATACAGAACCTAAAGTCGTTGACAAGTTAGAAGAAGGCGAAGAGCCTAATGACGCCGAAATCGATCTAGGGGAAGCACAGGAACCTACTTCTACAGTAGAGCCCGAGCCTGTTCCTACAGCAGAGCCTGAAGTTAAGCCCGCTGCAGCAAAGAAGGCAGACGCTAAGGTAGAACCCACACCCACCCCTGCATCAGCACTTAATGTTGGAGACGTAGTATCTGTGAAACTTATCAAAGTTTACAAGACTCCCAGCGTAAATCAGATTGCTAAGAATGTAACCGGCAATGTTACTTACTTAGGTAGAATAGGCGATTTCAATATCGTTAGCTACATGAAGCACGGCTACGGCTTAGTTAAAGGCTACACCTTAAATGACTTAAAGTGACCATCAGTTATACTTGCTTTTTTCTTCTATCCACGGCGGCGTAACACTTTTAAGTGTTGCGCCGTTGTACTGTGTTTAACCAAATCGTTAAATATTTAAAATAAATAGTTGACAAATCCATATGAATATCATATAATATAATCAGAGTATTAATCTGGAGGTAAAATATGCCAAAGTATGCAACAGGAATTTACGACGACTGCCCGTTCTGTAACAGGCGCGTAACTGAACGAGGACCGTTCTTTGAGGGGTATCCCGTAAGGGCAGATATTCAACATCTTATTCGAGGCAAGGGTAAATTCAAACAAAAGCAGTATTTCCACAGGTCTTGTTTTGAAGAATGTGTAGCAGGCAAGATAAGTTGGTAAGGAGGTCAACGTGATTTTAAAACGCATAGTAGTTTCAGCTTTACTTATTGTATTAGCAATTCCGTCTGTTCATGTACAAGCAGTCGACCCAATTCCGATCATGGAGTATACTGAACAAGATATTTACGACATGGGAGACAGTGCCTATTCGGAAAACGGACATACAGGGAAGACTAAAGATGAGATTATACAGAATTTAATAGCAACAATGGGTGTCATCCTTAACAGATACTTGAGCGGAGATAAATGGATGCGAAACAGTAAATACACTGGTATTCGTTCAGTTATAATGGCTTCTGGACAGTATGCAGACAAAACAAAACAGGACCTAGGAAATATTGACACGCCCGATTGGGTCTACGAGTTGGCTGAAGAAGTGATGATTTACGGCACAAACTTACCCAGTTATGTTATTTTCCAATCAACTCAGTCTAACTTAGGAACACCATGGAAAGTAATAGCAGGTGAATATTACGCTACCGGCGGCGGTCACTACATGGAAGGCAAGGACATCGTTATTACAACAAACAAGAAGAAATATGAAACAGAACTGAAGAAACAAGAATATGAATTCAAGAAGAAGATCAAAGCAATGATTCAGAAGTCTTACAGTAATTTCAGCAAACTGCTTGAGTACAAACAGCAGCAGCTCAACACACAGGGAGGTAGCACACATGAGACGGTACTATGCCAAGAAGGAACTGCTAGGCATTAATTTTGAAGGGCAGATCAATCAGAACTGCTCAACTATTCCTGCAGGAGCAGAAGTACAGTTTCAGGGACTTACTCATAGTTCAGGTAGAATATTTGCAAAAGTAACTTACGAGGGAATTCTCTACTACGTAGGCCCTTGTGACATAGAACGTAAGGAGGGTTAAAAATTGATTCAGTTTGATACAGAAATACAAGAACTCAAAATAAGCGGTTCGGCAGCATCTTTGATTGTTGAATCAGCATCGCTTTTGAACTCAATATATAACAGTCTACTCGACGAAGGGGCTGAATACGCAGCCGAGTACAAAAAGAGGCTATGTCAGATGACAGACGACATATTTATTTCAAAAGAAGAGCTCAGTAATAGGACAGAAGCAGCAATGAAAGCAATGGCGATAGCACCTGAATCTTTCCACAACTTGATAGACATGCTATTCAACAGATCTGGTAGTGATTCCATTCCAATAAAGATACCGACCAAGAATTTCGTAATCATTTCTTTGAAGAATAGATTAAACTACAGGAGAGTAAATAAATGTTACAACAAGACAAAGAACGTGAGTTAATCGCATTAGTAAGCAAACTCAGCAGGGAGGAGAAGATACTGATTGTTGAGTGCATTCTGTACGACGTGAGACTTGATTGGACAGTCCAGGAAGCCGTTGTATTTCGGTTAAAAATAGCTTATGCGGTCTGCAAAGAGCTCGAATCTGATTCACAGTTAGGTTGTTACTTCAAAGTATTATGTGAAGAATTAGCTCTCTTATTTGCATCAAGTCGACAAATTGACGGAAGATTCTTCAGAGGAAGATTTCCAGACGGCTACATCGGAATGGACAAACTGCATGGATTTCGCAAGCCCTATAAACTTTCTAGTCTGTCATCCGCTTTTAACACAATAGCGGATTCATGCCTTCTTTACAAAACTTGGATATTTGCAGGAGATAACTAATGCACCCACGAACATTTAATTACAACGAAGACGAAGTCAAAGCACTTGCAGAAAAGCTTAACATCACAGAATCGCAAGCTCGCTACAAAATATATCAGAAAGCATATCAGAAGAAATACAGAGAAGAAAACAGAGCAAGACTTAGCATATACCATAAGAAATGGGAACTTACACACGTTGATGTAGTTAAGGGCTACTATAGAACACGAGTTTTAGCAGAACTGGAAAGGAGTAAGGAGAATGGCTGATTTCAATGATCAACAGCTTCAAGTAATAGTATCAAAATCTCCTAGAATAATGTGTCTTGCAGGAGCAGGAGCAGGAAAAACACGAACACTGCTTGGTAGGATTACGCATCTAATAGAAACAGGAGTTGATCCTACTTCAATCCTCGCATTAACATTTACAAATGCAGCAGCGTTTGAAATGAAAGAACGATACAAGAGGTTAGGCGTTGACTTATCAAGGGGTGTTCCCGAATTCAGGACATTTCATAGCTTCTGTTATTCGCTCATTATAAAAGATAAATCAGTAAGAGAGAAATTAGGATACACACAGATACCACAAGTATGTGATGATGACGAATTCAAAGAGATAAAAACAAGGATTAAACTCCAGCTTAATTCTAAGTTAACTGAAGAGCAGATGGAGGGCAAAAACTTATACACAAGAGCTCAGCAAGACCAATATGCACTCTTCAAGAAAGCACTTATCAAGGAACTTAAAACACAAAATGTAATTACCTTTGATATAATGTGTTACAACGTTTGTGAACTCTTTGAAAGGGACCTTGACGAAGTCAAGAAATATAAAGATAAATATAAGTACTTGTTTGTCGACGAATATCAGGATTGCGATGCGCGTCAGAATAAGTTTGTTGTATCGTTTCCTGAATCAACTAATGTTGCGTTGTTCGCAGACGCTTTGCAGAATATATATCAGTTTCGTGATTGCACAAATAAGTATGTAAAAGAGTTCGCAGAAAGTCCAGCTTGGGAGGTAATCAAACTCTATGAAAACTATCGTTCTACTACTAATATATGTGATTTCGCTAATAAATTCAGTAAGTCTTACTCGTCTGACAAATACAGAATCGAAATGCACGGACAGCGACCTGGACAAGACCCAAAAATAATATGGGGCTCTCATGCAACCATGACAGAGCCTGTTGATACGTATCATCTTAGCTTGTTAGTTGATATGATAAAGCAGAATCCTGGAGAGTGCGCTGTCCTTTGCCGGTCTAACAGAGAAGTAGCTGCCGTCAGGCGAGCCTTGGCAGATAATGAAATCCAGTTCAGCACTAAATCGAAATCAACAGACAATCTTAGCATTCTAGAAAGCGCTCTTAGTAATGAATATGCTTTTGGATGGCTCGCTAGTAAACTCGAAGCAAAGGATTACGGCGACTATATTCGACTTTCTGCTCTGGCCGATAAGCCCGATCTACATTGGTTCTTAGATAATTATGGAAATAGAGAAGTAATCCGCAAGATCACCGAAAAAATAAGTTGTATCAGGACGATCGCAACTTCTGACTTTACACAACGTGAAAAATTTGACATGATTACAAAAGAACTTAGGGTGAAAACAAAATGTAAGTTTAACGGCGACGATAACATCTCTAACAGAGACCTGATAAACGACATCAAAAATCAAGTACAATCGTTAGAAGAATGTGACGTATACTGTGGGACAATCCATTCGGTTAAGGGACTTGAGTACGACACAGTTTACGTCATGGGTGTTGACGACCGATTTTTCAGATTAGACTCTGAAGAGATGTATAATCTCTATTATGTCGCAGTTACCCGCCCAAAGGAACATCTAGTTGTGTTTAGAAGATAACACAACTCACAAATATAAGGAGGAAATTAGAATGGCAAAGGAAATCAAACTAAGCAGCAAAGAAGCAAGAGCTCTTGCATACATGCAAGAGCACGGCAGCATCTCTAACAAAGAAGCCTTGGAACAGATCGGTGATGGCAGACTGTCAAATACAATCATGGGCCTGCGTCGTAAAGGCCATGACATTGACTGTCTCAGAATTGATATTCAGAATAGATATGGAGAACCTACTTGGTATGGCAAATATGTTTTTTCACAAAATAAGTGATTCGCATTCCTATGCACTTTTACTAGCAGAACGAAAATGTATTGCACACAGGCCTTATTGTAACAGGGCCTGTGAAAATTGTGAATACAATCAAGATGCAGTTGATCTGCTCAAGGCAATTGATTATGCTTTGGATGTGCTGAAAGCAAGGTCCCCTGAACTACATTTGATCAGCGACTTTCAGCAGATTCTAAATCTGTCAGAAAAATGCAACCCAAATCACAATCAAGAGGAGGTTGACGATGTTTGACAATATCTCAGAACCTATTGGACGACAGACAGAAATACTTCTGAAAGCTATTGCAACAAGACTTGCAGGAAGGGATGATTGTCGCAAAGTATGCTACAGGGTCATCATTGATCACAATGGTGTCAGAATGAATCCTCTAACGTATGTTTACCCAAATCGTTACAAAAGACATGAAGAAGACAAAATTGATATCATTTCATTCATTCATCAGTACAAGATGAAAGGTGCTCTTCTTTCTAATTTTGTGTTTGGTACATATGAGTATCAGTTATCGGCGGATGAAAAAAGACGGAGGTGGACAAAAGTACAGTGAAAATTAGAAAATTAACTATACAAGGAATGCACAAAGTAAGCCAAAAATCATACGAGTTCAATCAGGACGTTACTTACTTTGTTGGGGAAAACGGCGCAGGAAAGTCAACAATTCTTGAAGCCATTCAGCTTGGACTACTTGGGTATATTCCTGGGTATGCTAAAACAAACGAAAGTATAATGAAACATGCTTCTGGACCCGTTATGTCTATTATTCTTGAACTGGATTCCGGAATTAGCATAACAAGAATTTGGACAAAAACCGGATCAACAGTCAGTTCAAAAATAGCTGTTGCAGGATACGACGGGAAGCCTTCGGAATTAACTGCAGAACTTATTGGCGAAGTAGAAATGCCAATTTTCAATTTTAACGAATTCAGGTCAATGACTGCAAATAAGCTGAAAGAATGGTTCATCTCATTTTTACCTAGTTCCAATAGTAGTTTGGACCTTATCGATGAGCTTAAGAAAGAGGCAAGCAAACGTGCAATTGCATGCGATGATTTAATAGCAAACGCAGATGAATGGATTAAATCAAGATCCGAAACTAGTATCGAACTTGTAAAAGCTCTCAATACTCATTTCAAAGATGAGCAGACATTTGTTAAAGGACAGATTGCTAAACTTCAAGGTACTATTGAATCCCTTGTAAGGTACGATGATGCTGAGACTCTTGATGAGCAGGAAATTAGATCTGATATAGTTGTTAATGAAACTCTTGAAGCAAAACTCATTGCCTACGAAGCTCAGAAATCTATGCAGGATCAGTTACAGGCGAAGCTAGTAGCTGCAAAAGCAGCGCTTTCTGCGGAATCGGCTGAAACAGATTCTCGAGTTATTGCAGCCAAAGAGAAGATTAAAACTGCAGAAACTGAGATTGAAAACTTACAGAAGAAGTTAACAAACAAAAATCCTGATGCAGATGCTAAGATTGCAGAACTTACAAAACAGATTGAAATAATGCAAGCCGATGCTGCTGACATTAATTCTGCAATCGCCGAGCTAACTAAGAAAAGATTTGCGTTACCTACAGCAGAGCCTATCTGCCCTTATACTAAAAATCAGTGCGAAACTGCTATAAAACTTGCAGCTAAGCTTAAGAAAGAAGCAGATGAGTTAGACAAACAGATTGCATTCAAGAAAGAGGAACTTGAGGATTGTAGCCCAGATAAGATCGCAGAATTACAGTCGCAGATTGGAGCTATTGTCACTGAATCTCGCCTTGCAAATATGGAGATTCAATCAAAAATTCAGACGTATCAGAATGAAATTCAGCTTGCAGAATTCGAGATTAATCAGATCTCTCATACGTATGATAATGTGAAAGCACTCGAATCTCAGTTAGTAGATATTGGAGAGAAGCCTACGGAATTAGATCAGTTGCAGTTAACAAGTAAGCTGACGACACTTCGCGAGCAGCTTTCTAAGATTCAAGCTAACAAGCAGTATGCAGAGCTTACATCTACAGTAACCGCGGACAAATTCAAGCTTGAAAACGAATTGGAGATTTTAAAAGATTGGACTAAACTGACAGATGCAAACGGCTTACAGTCAGCGATGATGAACGAACCGTTTGAAAACTTAGAAAATGATATGTCTACATACTTAACTGCAATGTTCAACGCAGACACAAAAGCGAAGTTCAACCTTGTATCTAAAGCGAACTCGTTTAGTTTCGGTTTGGAACGTGATGGACAGTACATTGAATTCGACTATCTGTCTTCTGGAGAGCGTTGCTTGTTTACACTTGCTTTGATAATGTGTATATTAGATAAGTCAAACAGTGAAGTTAGAACAATAATCATTGACGACATTCTTGATCACCTTGATGCAACAAACGCTAGTTACTTATTTGAATCGTTAAAGCAAGTGAAAGACATACAGTTCATCTTAGCTGGAGTTAAAGAGTGTAAAGATACGACAATCTGCAAGCCGGTCTGAATTGTCGAGAAAGGAGCTATCATATGTCATTCAGCTATCTTTTTAGAAGAAAGAAGAGCCCTGAAGCTATTCAGATTGAGATAGAAACAACTCGTGAAAACTATCTCAAAGATTTAGATAAGTTAAGAGCTAAGTATGCTGCAACGTTTTTAGCTCTCAGAGACGAATATAAATCAGCTTGTATAAGTGAGTGAGTAGAAAGGGATTAACAAATGGGAACAAAAGCACAATTAATTAGTTTCATAATCGAAAAATTTCAGGAACCTTCAGGTGAATCTATTCCGAAGTCTAGATTAGACGGAATGAAGAAAGCAGAGCTTGAAGAATTCGTCAAAGCAGGAGGTTATGAAGACGAATTCAAGACTTGGGTTTTAACTTATTGACAACAGACTTTTGTTGAGCATACTCTTCTTAGTAATGAGAACACAGTCAGTGAGATATCTGGCTGTGTTCTTATGTTTGAAGAAATACCATTGAGGACCTTAAATATAAGTAAAGATCACTATAGAATTGACCATTTAAGGAGGTTCGCAATGGCTCAAACTATAATAGCAAACTTACCCACAATTGATACTGTTCAGCCTTATGATTATGTTATTGTTGAAAGACCAGAAATTGGTGACGGTACATTTAAAGCAAGAGTTGAAAATCTTCAGCCAGGGATTATCATCACAGATGAAGTTCCTGTCCCCGATAGCACTAATTTTGTCACATCTGGGGCTGTATATGCTGCAATTCATGAACGTGATGAAATAATATCAGCATTGGAAAGACGTCTTGCTGAACTAGAATCTAGACTTCAATCCTAAAGATAGGAGAATGAGAGGATATGAAACAAATTTACAATGAAGGGCGAGTTGTAGGTTACAGTAGCTACGATATATATGTACGTCAATTATTATCTACTGACCCTACTGCAATTCCGATGACAGAGAAGGAGTGGCTAACTTGTAATCTTTCCGAAAGCTGCTCAATGGTGCTTAAGATACCGTCAGGAACTCAAAAGGGGTATCATGATTACATATTGCCAGAAAAATCTCAGTTGTGCTGTTGTACTGCCTTATACGCATCTGTATTTCAAGGTAGAGTTTCACTTTTAGACGATGATACGTGGGCTCTTCGTGTTGAAGACTACGGTAACTTAGTTTCAAATACAGTTTATAGTTGTCCTCATACTCCAGGTGAACCCGAAGATGTTCCTGCTAAGCTCGATCCAGGGACAATCACAGAAGCATCTAAATCTCGATATAGAGAGTACGCAAAGATAACTTCTGGTTTAGTATTTCAACCAGGTGAATGGGTTCCAATGACTTACTATACTCAACTTCTCACACAGTTCGGTGAGATAGTAATAACTCAGCAAGCAGAAGAGTTGCTTGTTCCTGTAAATGACGCAGAAATTGCAGTTAATCTCAAACCTGATCTAACTAAAAGGGGATTTATTCGACTTGCTATCTCGCAGGATTTAGTTGACGACGTATATATTTATTTGCACGGATTTGTGAATAAAGTTATTATTTCTGGACAAGTTAGTTACAATATTGAAGACATTTCAACTAATCCAGAAAATGGAGATTTTTTAGGCCCTCAGGTTTATCCTTGGGCTTGTCCTATCATATTCATTGTAACAAACGAAGTTGAATGGGTTCGTCTTGAGGATATGGAAAAGGAATGGGCCGGTGATTTATCCGAAGTCAAGCGTAGGTTAACTGTTGTAGAAGACAAAACAACAGCTCTTGAAGCTAGATGTACAACAATCGAAGATAGATGTTTAACTCTCGAAAATAGAGCAACAGCTATTGAACGAAGAACAGTTGTAGTTGAAGAGCGTTGTGACGATCTTGAAGAGGAAACAGCCGATCTCGAAAGCAGAGCAAGTGCTCTTGAACAAGGCCTCGCAGATACAAATAGTAGAGTATCTACCGCTGAAACAAAAATAACTGAAAACACGGGAGACATTCAAGCTCTTCAGAGCAGATGCACAAATATTGAAGGTGACATCAGGACTATTCAGTCTGACGTAACGTCGCTTAAAGGCAGATGCACAGCTCTTGAAACACGCTGCACAAATATTGAAACAAAAAACACTCAGCAAGACACAGCGATTTCCGCATTGCAGACAAGAATGACGACAGCTGAAACTAACATCGGAAATGTAAGCGCAGCGCTTAATCAGTTTGCACGAAATGTAGAAACGTCGTTTGAATCAACTCGTCAATCTATTAATGATCTAAGTTCACGGGTAACTAACGTTGAAACAAAAAACACAGCCCAGGATACAAGAATATCAAATCTAGAAACAAGATGCACAAATATTGAAACAAAAAACACTCAGCAAGATACTTCAATTGGCCAGCTACAAACAGATTTCACTGCATTCAAGAATACAATAAATACAAGATGTACAGACATAGAAAACGAACTTGCAGATCATGAAACACGTATAGCAGCACTTGAGAATTCAGGTTCTGTTGCAGCTCTTGAAAGACGAGTTTCTACTATTGAAGCAGATTATGTCAAGAATTCACAGATTTCTGATATGGCAACTAAAACTTGGGTTAGCCAGCAAGGATATCTGACAAGTGGGTCACTTAGTGGGTATGCTACTACAAGTTGGGTTAGCAGCAACTATGCATTACAGTCTGATTTAGTAGGGGTCAACAATAAGGTTGATCAGTGTATAATAGATATAAGGGAATGTGCAACACAGAGTTGGGTCCGTCAGCAAGGGTACATTACAAGCAGTTATCTGAATGGATATGCAACGGAAAGCTGGGTAAGCACTTATTACGCAACAAGCAGTCAGCTCACTTCTTCCATCAACGCAGTAAATTCAACAATATCAGATGTAGTAACTTGGGTCAATAATAATTTCGTCAAGAAGGAATGAAAAATATAAATAAGATGAGGGCATATATAGAAGCATCAAATAAAATAGATCCAGGAACATGGATAAACAAAGTGGGAAAATACTTAAACAACAAAATAGACGGTGCATTCAAGATAAAATTCGGGCCGATGCACTGTACAGTCTGGATGAGAATGTACTATCAAGTTCCGCATGATCCTGATTCCATGAATGAAATGCATTTTGAAATAGATATTACATCTTATCAGAACAAACTGAGAATCAATCTTACAGAAGACACACTAGCAGAGAAAACAATCGGCCAGCTTATCTTAACTCCCGATCAATTAGGTGATCTAGAGGCTGTAAGAGCAATGGTTCTCGATAAGATTCAGAAATTCATTGCAAAAGAATATGCAGAATACGACTTTATTTACTAAGGAGTTTATAGAATGCAATTCAGACAAATAACTGCAAGTAAATACATAGGAGATAACGGATACAGCTTAATCAGATGCAAAGACGATTCATTCTGTATTTGCAAAGATAATGTTCCAACTCAATGGGGCTCATATTTCGTCTCAGTTACAGCTGCACAATCATTCCTTAATTCGCATGATTACATACATGCTTCAATAGATACAATCGGCATGAATGCTGATGATGCAATTGCAATTATGGAGATGTATGAAGCGGCTCTTCCTGCAGGGTACTCCCTGAAAGTTAATGATACGGATGACAAGATCTATATCGAATTATATAAAAATAACAGGCTGATTGAGAAGTACATTGACGGAATTGCTTGCATCAATCGGCTTGAAAGCTTAATTCCACAAGATATTTTCTCATGTGTAGTTTATCGTGGAGTTGAATATAGACAGATATTCGCAGCAAGAGACAACAGGTCAACTCGAAACATCACAAGAGATCTTGTTCGAGTTAAATCATCTAACGTCTGGGCATACGGAATTGAAATTAAAGACAGAAAAGCTGCAAAGGGCGACGTGTATGTCCAGTTTAAAGGCAAAAATGGAGGTCCAGCTGATGTGTACAGGTACTACGATGTACCTATCACTGTATGGCGTCGCATCTTGTCATACCCTTCAAAAGGTAGCGCAATTTGGAAGTTCCTAAGAAATAATTTTTTGTATAGCAAGCTCACAGGATCAAAGAAAGGAGTTCTTCCAAATGCAGTTAACTGAAGAAATTTGGAAACCAATATCTGGTCCGTATCTGGATTTATATGAAGCTTCTAGCTATGGTCGAATACGGGCTGCAATTGATATAGTAGCTGAACACAGCAGTAAATGGTGTAAAGTGGGCCAGATACGGTACAGGAAGTATGAACTGTTGCCGTTATTTGATGTTACAAACGGATACTTGGGTGTAAGCTTATATGTGCCAAAATCGGTTAGGCTGTCAACTTGCAAATCAGTGGAGTACGTTCATAGATTAGTATATTGCGCGTTTAATAATCTAAATATAGCTGATTATCCTGCATCATCTCAATTAGTTATAGACCATGTTGACAATAATCACAGTAACAATAACATAGGAAATTTGCAGATGATAACACATGCAGAAAATTGTCAAAAATCTTACAATAATGACGAAAGTAGCAGGTGGTCAAAAAGGCTGTCAGGTGTAACTTGCATAGAATCTGGCGTCAGTTATTCGACCTTGAAAGAAGCTGTTATAGCAACGGGCTTAACTGATAGTGCTATAATTAGTGCATGCAAGTATGGCGGGACCGTAAACGAGCATCATTGGAGATACACCGATGAGCAGAAACATCAAAAATGCGTTAGGCAACGGCAGCAACGGTGCAGCTATCATCATATTCGACCTAATACAAATAAAAGTAATTTAGTTAGATGCAAGGAAACTAATCAAATTGATAAGGCATCTGCTATGGCACGAAAATTAGGGTGTAAAAGTAGTGAAGTTATCTATAATGCTATTGATCATAATCACGGCTTCAGCAAATTTCTTAATTTGCATTTCGAATTAATCGATGCAACAGTATTTCAGGCACTATGAAATAATTCAGGAGAAATAGAATGCAGTTAACTGATAGCAAGGAGTGTACAGAGAATGACTCAATTTAAATATCAACTCTCTTTAGTATCAATCATGAAATATGAAGAGCCTTACGTGGCTGAATGGGTTGCATTTCACAAAGTGTGTGGAGTGCAACACTTTTATATTTACGACAATAACGAACAGAGCTCAATGGCAAGTGTATTGCAACCCTACATTGAACAAAATATAGTTACATTGATTCCATGCTATGGTGAACTCAAGATGTTTCAAGCATACAATCACGCTATTGACAATTTCAAGAACGAATCTAAGTACATGGCTTTTATTGATGCAGACGAATTTCTTGTGTCTGTACCAGATGAGCCACTTCCTGATATAGTCGATTCTGTCTTCGATAAGTTAACTGAAGCAGCTTCTCAGTACGAATCAAGACAGGTCGGGGGGATTGGTGTAAACTGGAAAGTTTACGGTACAAGTCATCACGAAACCAAGCCGTCGGGTTTAGTTATCGAAAACTATACATTACACGGTGAGACTACTGCAAATCGTCACATCAAGTCAATTGTGAATCCTCGAGCAGTAGATAGATGGATCAATCCGCACTACGCACTGTATTTGTCGGGATACAGATCAGTCAGCCAGAACGGGTTTTACCTTTCAGGACCTTTCTGCAATGTTGAAAATGCAAGTCCGCTTCGAATAAACCATTACTTCTACAAAAGTGTGGAAGAGTTCAAGTTTAGAATCAATCGAAAGAAATGTGATGTCAAGATCACAGATGCTGAGCTACAGGTGTCCATAAATAACGCACTTGCTAGATCGGAAGAGTACAACGAAATAGAAGACAAGACCGCATGCCGGTTTGCAGACCGAGTTAGAGCAGAGCTGCTGGCTAACGGATACACACTATAAAAATTATATAGAAAAATTTTAAAAAGGGCTTGATTTTTCGTTAAAAATATATTATAATAATGTTGTAGTTATTAAACAGCCAATCAGTCAATCAGACTATCATAGGCCAATCAATCAAAATCCAAGAGGAGGACGCATATGGCTACAACATTAACAGCATTTCATGATGCAAAATTACTCTATCGTCAATTTACTGGATATACAACACCGTTGTCTTTTGAAGAATGGGCTACTAAGAACCCTGATCACAAGGCAGCGATTTTATTTGTTCAGTTTTACAATCAGATAGTAACTGCTTGGATGAAAGCTAAGGAAGGCAACTTGTATGAATTCATCGAAGGTGAAGAAGGAGTATCTACCGTCTGCCAATATCTACAGAAGAATGTTCCGATTATTGAGAACAATCCTAAAAGATTTACACCAGCTTACATCTACAAGGTAGCGTATAACTGCTTGTATTGTATCTGCCACGACAGAAAGTGTGACAGAGAAAGATGGGAGAATGAAACAAGCAGCATTGTTTCACACGACGGAGAAGAGCTTGATTTATTCGATACTATTACAGATTACAGTATGTGCCCCGACAAGCAGATTGAAGCAAGAGACTTTGAAAGAGAGTTTTGGCAAGTTGTAGAGGACGAAGGTCAGCCTGCAGAAAAAGTTCTGAGATATCTTCTGTCACAAGATGCAGCAGACCTTAAGAAGCTCAATCCTAGATCAAAGCAATACAAAACAGATCCATTACGTGATATTGAAGTTTCATTGGAAGAGGCTCAGAAGATCATCGCTAGGCTCAGAGAAAAATTCTTAGATTTATCTAAAGATTCAAGCTGCGGACAGTACATTCTCAAGTTTGCATCTTGTTTGACCTGATCTAAGAGCTTAAATCGTTATGTAGTATAAGAACCAGTTGATGTAAACTTTATATCGAATGGTTGAAAGCTAACAATACAATCAAAAATCCAAGAGGAGGAAATTACTTATGGCATTCAAGTCATTCAATCAGTACCAGGAAGACAAGAACGGCGAGTTCTTTGTTTTACCTAACGACAAAGATTATGCAGATGTTATCTTCTTATACAGAAGTGCAGCAGATGTATTAATCGCAGAAGGTGTGCATTATCTTAGTACAGCTTCATACAAGGGATATGCTCATTGTTGCGGAGACGGTTGTCCTGCATGCAAATATCCTACGCAGAGCGGAAGGGGAATCAGACGTGATACAAAGCTCTTTATTCCGCTTTACAATATCAATAAGAACAAGATCGAGTTCTGGGACAGGACACCTTTCTTTGAGCAGCGGCTTCAGACAGATGTATTCTCTAAGTTCCCCAATCCTTCAGAATGCGTATTCAGAATCACTCGTGACGGTGCAGCAGGCTCTCGCGATACAAAGTACTCAATAGTGCCTATTGGAAGGAATTCTTCTAGACCCTACGAAAAGCTCCTTGCAGACGCAGGCATATCACTTCCGGATTACTACAACACAATCTGCAAAGAAATGACAATCACAGAGATGGCCAATGCACTTAATGCATCGTCAGACACTTCTAACCTTCAGGAATACGGATATACTCCTGTACCCAGAGGAGCAGCAGCTGAACCCTCTGTGCCCGAACTTAATGTAGCTACACCTACCTACAGTGAGCCTCCGGTAACTGCACCTCCTGTAGCAGATATGCCTGAATATAACGCAGATCTTATGCCTGAATATAATTCTGCAGACGTAGCTCCGGCACCTATAGCAGACTTTCCTAGTGAGGAAGCCGTTCCCGGTGGTGACGACGATCTAGATAATCCTGTTTTCTAAGATAGAACAAAATACAGAATAATAAAGATGCGGTCAAATTCCGATCGCATCTTTCTTTTTTAAGGAGGTAGAATAATCAATGGGCTTATTCAGCTCCGCAGTGACACAGAAGATAAATAGCATTGCAGCAAAGAGTAATGAACAACTCAAACCGGTCGTAGCTACAAATTCAAGAAGTATGAATGACGACTTGAATCGAATGATGAATCAGGTTATGGATTACTTCAAGGACTCTCCTGCAATTCTAATAACAACAAAACAAGAGCTGCATGATTATGTCACTAAATGTATTGAGAACGGATACGCCGGAATCGATACGGAGACAACAGGACTTGACCGAATCAAAGATTGGATTGTCGGAGCTTCATTGTATACTCCAGGGTTACCTGAATGCTACATTCCAATGAAGCATGTAACTCCGCTTTTCGATACACTCGCTAAGAATCAGCTTACTTATGAAGAAGTCGGAGAAGAATTTCAACGACTTGTAGATAATCATGTTAAACTGATATTTGCAAATGCCGATTTCGACTTAGCAATGATCTACAAGGACCTTAAAGTCGATTTAACAGATGCTTTCTATTACGACGTAATATCTGCTTGGCGTTGCTTAAAAGAAAATGAGATGGATAACACGTTGAAGGGGCTATATGCGAAGTATCCTATGCATGGAAAAGTAGACCCTAAGAAATTCTCAGACTTCTTCTCACCTAAGTTATTTCCTTATTGTAAACCTCAAGTGGCTGCTCTATATGCAGCAAACGACGCAAAAATAACTTATGAATTATTCTTGTGGCAGCTACCTTTCGTTACTATATCACACGAAAAATGTAAGAAAAATCATCTTGAAAAGATTGCAAATCTTATCTGGAATATAGAGTTCCCGATGGTTAAAGTATGCGCAATGCTTCATCGACGCGGAATGTATCTTGATGATACAATTGCAATGCAACTACATGAGCGGTATACAACAGCCCTTCACAGAGATGAAGCAGAACTTGCAAGGCTGATTCAAGAATTGATTGATACTAAGGACATAGCAATAAACCGCAGTAGGCCCTTCAGGACCGGAGCAGATTTCAATCCAAATTCTAATCCTCATGTTAAGTACTTAGTGGAAAAACTTTTAGGTAAATCTGTGAAATCGACTGGTAAAGAAGTTCTTGAAGAGCTTCAAGACCCTGCAGCATCACAGGTCCTTAAAGTACGCGGTGATGTCAAACTTCTTGGTACTTACGTAGATAAAATGCCTAGAGTACTAGGCTCAGATCATAGAGTTCATTCAACGCTTAAGAGCTTGGGGGCGGATACGGGCAGGATGTCTTGTATTGAAGGCTCTCAACTAATAGATACTACAGAAGGCGAGAAACCTATCAAAGATATTCGGATAGGAGATAATGTTTATTGCTTATCAGAAACAGGTCGCATAGAAACAGAAGTAGTGACTAATAAATGGTTAACTGGTCACAGAAAGTGTATTAAGATCCGAATTCGGTTAACCAATGGAGACGAAAGAGAGCTGATTTGCACAGCAGAACATCCTGTAAGAGCTAACGAGTATTCGTGGATAAATGCAGGACAGCTGAAACAAGGAGATCAGCTTTACATACTAAATAAAAAGGAGGATAGCTATGACCTTATCACTTGAAAGAGCAGAAGTGATCGGGATTGAAGAACTAGGCGAATATGATGTTTACGATATAGAAGTAAGTAAGCATCACAATTTCTTTGCAGAAGGTGTGAATGTACACAATTCTGCTGACCCTAGACGGCTGTTGGGGTCATAAAATCAGGTTAATTGCTGGAAGGACTTACACTGCTAAGCCGAGCCTAACTTATTCTGCAGGGTGTAAGTATAATCAGCAGCCAAGGCACACATATATCTACCGCAGGAGGTACATGATATGAGGCGAATCATATTTGACAATGATACAATCGATGCAATCAGGTTATTCATGGAAATTGAACATCATACAGTTGCTCAAACAGCTAATAAATTTAGAGTCTCTGAAGATACCATTCGTAGAGTGATGCATGAACACAATATTGCTCCAGGACACCCAGAAAAACGAACAGGACTTCTTCGACAAATTACAGACGAGAAAATAGCACAAGCCATTCATTTTTTCAAAGACACTGAAATTCC
>Ga0247608_10000589_pt1 | contig 57216 bp, 51 predicted proteins | sample 176DNAGHGlowgp2_FD_193490 | JGI IMG/M metagenome (GOLD analysis project Ga0247608, IMG submission 193490) | Sheep rumen microbial communities from Palmerston North, Manawatu-Wanganui, New Zealand - 1766 DNA GHGlow gp2 | ecosystem: Host-associated > Mammals > Digestive system > Stomach > Rumen ... | reverse complement strand
GGGTTTCCTTGTTTCTGTAATTCTTGATGATTGTTATCCTTTTTATCATAGTACCTTATTTGTTTATGGACTGCAAAGGTAATCATTTTCCTCGACATGTGCAAGAGATTGCTGTAGAAAATAAGTTGTTTTCAATATTATAATTGAACATGATTTCAGCCTTCAGCCTTCATATCACTAACTATCTTGTTGGTTTCCAATAGATTGACCTATGAAGGCTTAAATATTTAGCCTTCATAGTGCCTTCATGATGAGAGGTTTTCCCCTCCTTCATGCCGTTTTGAGCATTTGTTCAGATAATAGTTCCCTTTAGTTCAGATATTGGGAACTGCCAGTTCCCTCTGAGGGAACTATGAGTTCCCACCTTAGGAACTATCAGTTCTCATAATTGCAACCATTATAGAACTACTTGATAAACAGGTATTTAACACCAATTATCATCTACTTTACCCATCACAAACCAAGATTTCGCCATAGATATGAAGGCTATATGAAGGCTCAAGCAATAAGCCTTCATAATATAGAATACTGATTAACAATCAGTTATCTCGCATTATGAAGGCTATTGCATCAAAACACCAAGTGCCTCTGCTCTCAGTTTTCTACGTTTTTCATCATCTTCCAAATCCTGGAACTTAACAACTACCCGACATTGGGTATCGATATAGGCAGCGATGTTCACTTCGTCATTATCCTCCATGCCAAAGCCGTCTTCATCTGCAAAGTATCGTCCGTCGGGATATAACATCCAGCCGACATAGGCAATGCCATCCTGGTAATCGCCAATACTTAGTCCACCATAATTGGCAACAAGTCTTTTCGCATCACCGTTATGTTCCAACTGGTTGACATTGTCCCAATCTATGTCTTCATACGTAAAAGCAACCAACTTACCGTTAGGTTCTGAGATCGGATAGACTTTTTTGATAGCCGGGTTGACGATAAAGATCTGCTTGTTACCGTATGACCGATTGCTGAAACGCAGCATGCCACAGCCCATATACTTGTGATAATAATCCGCTTCGTCATCACTTTTCTCCCAATCAGCCATCAAATCCTCAAAAGTAGGATTCAACTGCCAGCGTCGCACATCTCGATCCTCGCGGGCATTGATATTTTTGACACTCTTAAGATCACTCTCAAGACTGCGATTCGCCATAATGCATAACTGCTCACCAGACAGTAAACCAGGTACTGGCTCGATGTTTTTATTTTTCCAAACAAATCTGTACCCCTCGGAAGCAATCAAAGCATCTCGCCGTTCCCTGTATTGGGTATTCATCATACAATAAGCTCGTCCCAAGAAGTCACTATTCACTGCTTCTTCATGCGTGATATCATTCCATCCCCAATGAAACGTGGACTGACGCCACCTTCCATGAAGGAAACTGAGAAAATTTTCACTATCATCGCCCAAAGCAAATGTACAATCCAAATTCGCCAGTACGCTGGCAGGGTATTGACTACTGTCCGACAAATCAATAACCTTCTCATTACCGTCATTTTGTCGTGCTCCCCTTTTGAATAACCTATCAAAAATACTCATAATCGTTAAGTTTTTGTCTTACAAATCTTCTTTTCTTCTCTCTGCAAAGATACAAATCTTTTTCTATTAAACCAAATAACTGCCGACCTTTAATACTACTTCACAATCTCACCCTTGCCATTCAGTACGACCTTGTCGTTATTCGACACAGTGCAGAGGTACAAATCATCCCCGATGGCCTCAATATACTCATATAGCGGTTTGGTAACGATACGACCCTCACGTGTCATCAGGCCATCATAATTATCACCTGCCGTATATGCTCTCAGTCGTGCAATCGCCTTGGGGCGATAGTTCTCGTCGATGATTTCGACAATCTCTTCGCTGGCCACATTAGTAGAAGGAGGACGATTAACAACCTCAGGCTTCTCAAACTCCAAGTCCCTGACACTCATGATATAGAAGTCATGTATGAGGTGTCCCTTCGTATCATATTTCCGCATGGTATGATCGGGCATTGTCATACAGATCTCATCATCAAAGAGATGTATCGTGGCCTCTGTCATGGGGACAATCAGGTTCATATTCTTATCATATACACCCTGTTCGTTTCCTTTGCAAACCTTCCACAAATCGTAATTACCATTGTGCACAATAGAGTTGAACTCCTGAAGCACAGTCCATCCACTCTTGTCAATCAGACAACAGAGCTCAGGGCCCTCATTATCAATCATACAATAGCCACCATGAAAGAACAATCCATCCATTCCCGGCTTGTATAGCGCCACGTTGTTTATAACCGTCTTTCCTGTGGAGTCGATGAACTTGATACTGCCTCCCTCATCCACACTGGCAAGACCCTCTGAGAACACCCAGGCATGATCATACCTGGCAGGAATGATCACCTCTCCTGTATTCTTGTTGAAGTAACCTCGCTTCTTGCCATCACTGAAACAAACCAGCGAATCCGCTCCTTCAGGCCTGGCTATCCAAGCTATATTCTTGATTTTCTTCTCTTCCGTCAGGCTATTGAAAACATAGCTTCTGCCGTCACTTGAGTCGTGATAATAGATATTCTTTCCGAGATACTCCGAGTTGTAACAATCAGGATCATAGCAGTATTTCTCCTCAAAATGCTTCTCGTAAACAATCTCACCCATCTTTGTCACAAGCAAGATGGCGAAAACAGTTAAGATGACAGTTACACTCGTAGCAAACAGACCCCAAACGAGCTTGCTGAACGTTTTTTTATACCCAAACAGGCCAAAGAACCATGCCACGGCCTGACATACACCCTTCCACAATACTGCGAAGAACAACTTTACTGATACTTTTTTCATAATCTTATCGTTTTTTAATTATCATTTTCTCTTATCCATTCAGACTTTAGGTCAAAGTAATCCACAAGGGAATCAATGGTGCGTGCCATGATTTGCCCACACATGGCTCCCGCAGAGGCAGGTAAACCCTTTTTCTCTAGGATCACCATGATCGTATAGAGAGGATCCTCTGAGGGGAAATAGCCACACAATTCCATCCTATACCCTCCTTCCGCCACCTTAGATGTACACCCATGGGCAGAAACACTAGTATAATCCCGACCTGCTTTCTTGAAGATTCCTTCGGATACTGCATGCTTCAAGCCAGTTTGAAGTGTCTGGATATGTTCTCGCTGAGCTATCTGATCACGAAGAACGATGCAGTCCTCCCCCTCTGACACAAGTTTTATCATCTTTCCACCATTAGCAATAGCATTATAGAATGTCAGCATTCCCATCACTCCGTGGTCGCTATCGCCAAGATACGAATCCATCAAAGAATCATATTCCGACATATTCTTACCATACACGAACTCTTTAGCCTTTGCAAAGGCAACATCCGAACAATGGCCAAACGCCCAGTCAAGATCAATCTTACCATATCCGCCTCTTCGCCAGTTGTGGTCTTTGATATCGCCATAGACACCATTACCTGTATCAAAAAAGGTTTCAGACCCCACTTTTCCGCTTGATAACAGGGCCAAATAGGCTGCTCCTTGCGTCATGAGACTACTCTCATGATCGTAATCATAAAACAAGTAGTCTTCCCCTTCCTTCTCATAAGAAACATTTGCCCTGATTTTCCCAGTCTTTGTCTCTACAATGAGAACAATACCTTTATTAATATCAGGATACTCGCCAACAGCATCGAACATAAAACCTGTTACCATATCTTCCAGATATCTGTCGGAATAGCTTTTCCTTTTAATTTCTCCTTGATTCATACCTGCGAGAGCCCGAATACGTTCCATGTCTTGTGGAGACAGATTTAATTCATGGCCATCGATATAATAGATCATCAGCCATCGTGCCCCTTCCCTGTCAAGACAGGCATGCGCGTCTGCTTTCAGATAGTAATAAACAGCTAGTTGCTCATCTTTCAATCCTCTGTAGTCTACACCAGAATAAATCCTTCCTAATATTTTATAGGCATAGGGAACTTTCTCTGCCGCCTCTATGAGTTTCGTTATTCCAGGCTTGTCTATTGTATCAAAATTTGTTGAGCATCTTAGCAAGATGGCTAACGAACTCTCTTGTTCTGCTGCAGTCTTAATCATTTCTATGCCACGTATGGTGTCGCCACTTTCTACGGCCAAGGCCCCCAATATGGCATCTCTATCAGCCTCATCCTTCGCCCATCTGGCCAAGAACTCCAATTCGTTATCGCGAGGGATGTCGCCAAAATAGTTATCCATTCTATCGATAGCACCAAAGTCCTCTGCCATCGACACCATGCTCATCATTCTGACAAAATCAGGCTTTACACCAATCCCATCACGATAGCAATCTGCCAGCTTCAAGCATGCCTCACCATCACCCCAACGAGCCTTCTCCATCAAAACGTCGATCTCACTTGCAGGAGCATTCTTTGTCAGATCTCCAGCCAATTCTAAATCTACCAACTCTTGATTAGCACACCCCATCAAGAGCAAGGGGATCATCATAAAAAATACCTTTTTCATATTACACTTCATTTATTTGTTATTGACTCTTCTCTATTCTCAAGCACCACTTTGCCCTATCTGTGAGCAATGGGGCCAATCTCTCATATGGTATTGTAAAGTGGAACACCCCTGCTGCAAAACAACTGATGGCGTAAGGCTGGAACGAAAATACAACACCATCTTCTGACAAGCCAGGACACGGCAATGTGATACCTTCGAGGTCGGGATGCCACTCAGAATATTGTGGAGTCTTTTTTGCCTCCTCAATCAGGATTGTCATGACCTCATTCTGACTGCCAGATTTAAACAGATAATCATAGTCTATCACCTGTAGATGTACATGATCAAACGATATAAAGCTTTCCGTATACATTCCATGAGCTCCACCTCGATAGTCGTTTGTGAATCTACGATAAGTTACAAAACGTGGTGTATAAACTACCGCTGGTAGATACAACTCTGAGAACATCATCACATCATGAGTGTTAGGCATTCCTTTGTCATCACCCTTCTCTTTCTGGATCATGTTCATCAACCACTTTCTGATAGCCTTGGCATTCGTGACAGAAGACTTCGGGAAATCAACCTTCAGACTAAAATAATAATAACCAGAGTCTGCATCAATCTCCTCTTCATATCTCGAAAACGATGGCAGAACTGGTGGCATTTGGTATTCCTCATCCTCAGAGAGACTATCCTGTTTGGAAGTGTCACATTCCACCCTGTATGCCCCAAAGGGAACACTTGTTGTATCTTCCTCCCAGTAAACCACAGTATCTGGCTCAGAAGTCTTATCTCTGGAGCAGGAGGTATCCGTTAAGTCTATGCCAACGACACCTCCAATAAACAGGGCGAAAAATACCCAAACGAGTAGCCTCATCTTCATATTACCTTTTAATGTTTTTATCTATTATTCGGACAGCTCTGCCTTATTCTTTTTGAAAACAGATCGTACGACACTAAGTATTTCCAAAGAATGTGTTAAATTATGCTCTAGATCCTCTTCATTTGTAAAAAAGAATTCACAATCCGCACTTACATTCTTAAATGTCTGATCAATATAGACTTTGACCAACTTCAAATCACGAGCCATTTTGTTACAGACAGCCATGACAAGCATTTCCTCACCATCGTCAATTTCATAGAATTGCGGAAACATTACAGAGGCATAATTCTTGTTCTCATCTCCTACTAGAACACAAAGGGTCTTCATCTGATAGCGGAAAACGACATCACCCTCATCATCCACTTCTGGCTTATAGCCCATCTTTTCCAGCGTTTGGATTACCAATTCTCTCTTTTCCATTGTCATATAATCATTTAATTATCATGCTACATCCTCAGTATCTTCTTCATCATCATCGTCATCATCTGAAACAAATTCTTCACCGGCCATAGCCATTTGTTTATAAAAGAATTGAATTGCTGTTTCTAGATGAAAAATCATACGCGACACAAGTTTTTCCATATCCTCGCCACCAATAAGTTCCCGTTCATAGAACAACCACATAGAATCAGCAAGCATGTTTGCTTTAACATACTTCCTAGTTAAGTTGATTTTGTCCATTAAAAGATAGACCGCTTCCTTATTCTCTTCATTTACTTCCAATACGGCAGGTATAGATATACTTAGGAACTCTTCGTCCTCATCATTTGGCATATACAAGAAATTTATACCCTCGTAAAGGAATCCATAGCCAAAATCATCAATTTCTTCCACTTGGAAGCCCAGCATCTTTAACACATTCAAAACCTGTTCCTTCATCATCTTCTTCCTTTCTCTTTTTGTTTGATAATTATTGTTTAATAAAACCCGATTGTCTGATGCTTACAACCCTCATCTTTGGGTGAGAACTCATTACGAATACGCTCGTATTCACGGAGGTCTTTGCTACTCACCGATGGAGTCTTACGAGAGATAGTGTCCTCAAGTAGTGTTTGAGTAATCAACTTATAGGGTTTCTCTTTCTCTGCAATACTTACGTTAAACATCTTACGTGAGGCTACCTTGATAATATAGCTGATGTCACTACAGCTGTAGCCTTTTGTTATATCAGCCAGTTTCACGAAATCAATATCCTCAGCCACTGGTAACTTTGACAACGCCAGTCTGAAAAGGCTCTCACGTGCCTCTTTGTCAGGCATATCAACATATATCATTTCATCGATTCTCCCCGTTCTCAGCACTGCCTTGTCAATACGCTCAGGATGATTGGTTGCTGCCAACACATAAATACCTTTCTCCGAAGCATTATTCAGCATACACAAAAACTCATTTACTTCTCCGTTCTGATAGTTCCGATCGTCATTGGAACGACATGGTACCATCGCGTCAAACTCGTCGAAGAAGATAAGCGTCGGTGCTAATCTGGCAGCTCTCCTAAACACATCTGCAATCTTCTCTTGAGTACCGTGAACAAGGGTAGATGCGATGTCATCCGGCACAACCTTCATAAAGTGTACACCTACTTCCTCAGCTATCTTCTCAGCAAAGTATGTCTTCCCACATCCTGCAGGGCCATAGAATAGCAGATTTGGAGGTGTCACACCAAATGCTTTGGCACATTCCCGATTATTCAAAACATTGATGAATCCTTCTATCACTAATTGCTTCAGTTCATCCATGCCAGCCACATCTCTGAATCCTCTGCCCTCATTTTCCTTGGCTTTGCTTTCTTCTTGAGAAGCATTCACCTTTACAGGCGCAGAATCGACTTCCTTACGTATAGGCATCCCACCATTCATTTTGTGGAGCCATTCCTTTTCTGCATTAGTTTTTACTTTCATTCTGATCTCCTTTTTTGCGGGTTATACATTTTCGTTTATATAAAATAGAGCATCTTGGATGTTGCTTCCTATCTGTTTTCACGTTTTTTCAAGTTCTACTCATAATAGTACAGATTATTATAATTGAACTCCGTCAGCGGAGAATGTACGTCATCCATCTCTAACATTCTTGCAGGAACATCTCGTAACTCTCCCATTTCGATGCATGACCTCAATCGCGTAACGAACTTTTCCATTTCCAAATCAATTTCTTCTTTTGTCGCAAGGATGCTGTTCTCTTCTGCCTCATGCAATTCCGAGATAATCATCCCAGAGAATAGGCCATGCAAACCATATCTTTTTGCAAATTCATTGGAATAACACCAAATACCGATGCATGGCTTACCACGTAAGAACTGAACATGATAAGAATTAATAAGATGCCGACTATACACTCCGTTCTTGTCTGGAGTAGAAAATAGCCCAAAAGGATTACCATGTCCCAACATCATAACCTGATTGGCATTCTTAATTGCTTGCCTAATCTGCGAGTTGGTACTTTTCTCTGTAATACGTAACAAGCAATCTTCTCGCGACTCATAGAGTCGAGAGAGAACTCTTGTTGTCAGATCATTAGCATGAAATACTATCATCTCTAAATCCCTTTTGTTTTATATTCTTCCTATACATTCTTATTGTTATTACAAAAGCCATTATCCAGCCAAGACAAATCGCAGCAAATACCATGAGCGATAGAAACTCTCTCCATTCATCTTCTATATATGGAGGCATTAATCCATATAAAACATCCATCTCCCAAGCAACCCATAAGATCATAGCACAACCTACGGCTAATGGTGCAGTAACTACCAAACCAACAATACTTATCTTTTCTCTGCTCATTCTTAACCACAGCAACAAGGCGGTCATGATACATTAGTTTTTTATGCTAATAAATGAATAAGCGGTATCAGCACATCATTGATGGTTATATCGTCCAGACGATGGCCTCCTGAGAAGTGGATAACATTATGATAGTACTGGCGAAAAACATTCTCACAATTCACTTGAGAATCATTATTTCCAAACATACCCCATACCCTTTCTGCCTCTCCTGGGGTAATACCATTAAACTGGTGGGCCTCCATCTCTGCAAAATGCTCAATAATCTCTTCAGTAATGGTAAACTTCATTTGTCCGTCAAGTCGCGACTTGAAGAAATCAAAGGTCCCAACTTTTAGTACTTTACTGGTCTTTGACATATAGAACGCAGGATTAACACAGATACGGTTAAAACCAAACATCTGCTGTGCATACATACCACCCATGCTTGTTCCAACGATTACATTTGGCAGTTCTTTACGACACAACTCCTTCAAAAAAGGTAGTGCATCTGCTGGATCAACAGGAATGTCTGGTGCTATGACCTCAAAATCTGTCAATTTCTCTCTTAAGGTACGAATGGTTCCGCTGGCTGCAGATGAGCCAAAACCGTGAAAATAGATCAATTTCATAACTTTATCTTTTATCACATTAAACTCTCTTTACTTCATCTATGCCCTCAATAGCAGAGATATGATTAATGATGGTCTGCAACTCTCCGAATGAGTGGACACCGAAAGAGATAGTGCAGTTCACGATGCAGTCAACAGTCTTCGTTGTCAGTTCATCAATCGACAAGCGTAATTCAAAAGTAATCAGTCTCTCCTGCAATCTTCATCTGCTTTTCAGGACACATGCTGCTCAGTGTACGCATATTATGCAGACGGTCTACCAGCTTTACCAACAGCGCACGAATATCATAATGGATGGAGTCCAGCATCTGAATGTAGTTATCCATCTGCTTCGACGCAACATCATCACCAAATCGCTGCTGAATGTCATCAATCGTATAGTCCGTATCTTCCACAACATCGTGGAGGAAGGCAGCAATTACAGGGTTGGCACCCAGCATCAACTCCTCTGCCACAATGTTGGCAACAGCGATGGGGTGGAATATATAAGGTTCACCAGACTTGCGTTTCTGGTTTGCATGAGCTGTCTTGGCCAGTTTAAAGGCTGCGCGAATACGCTCCATATCCTCTTGGGAGACTCTTTTCTCCATCACACAGAAAACTCTCTCAGCCTTCTCTTGAATCATCATGTCGTAATTCTGCATCATAATCTTATCTTCTTTAATAGTTATACACCCAATTATCTATCGCTCTTTATGGCATAGAGAGTTAATTATGACCAAAGCTATCATTTTTCCATAACATTTTATAGAATAATGGGTATATAGTTACTTCCCTATTTACAACAAAAACTCTTTTCTAATAACCGAACAGCTTTTCCAATTAATACCAGACCAACAATAATAATCTTATTACTTTTCATTCTTCTACCAGATCCATCATCCAACGGTACATAGACAAGAACATCAATCCAGTACCAATACTCATATCACGCATTCTTAGCACATGTTCGCGATGCATGTCATTGGGCAAGTCCATATTGCCCTTATTGATTATTGCAATACAACATTCGGGACGTGTCACTCCCAACAACGCTGCTGATGGATTGCTACTGGGAGCCATTCCAACCACAACAAACATATCTGCCTGCTTGGTGATTCTTGCTGCATCCTCACGATTCACGTCATCAGTATTCAGATGAACGACTCGTTTGCAACCAGCTTGTTCTGGAAAGGTCTCATTGCTTTGAGTAATGATTGTCACGTCAGCACTTTTCTTGAAGCTCACAATCCTCCTATAGAGATGCAGGCTTTCTGAAGCACTATCGCCAATTCTCTCCGCTGTCAAAAACACCACATTCTTTGCCATGCTATTCCTCGATTAGTTCATACGCAGTATATTCAGGGAACCATCTGTCAAGAATGCCATTCACTTTTGCCTCCATTTCAGGTGTAATGTTCTTACACACTTTGTTGTACGTGACTGAAAGTGAAGCTATTTCGTCCAGCCAACCAATAAACGGAAGTCTCTTGGCATCCAAGATATCAATGGGCAGTACCAGATACGATAAGGTTGATATAATCAGCATCTTGTCAGCTCTCGATGTTTCCTTTGATTTAAGCACAAACCAAAGAATTAATACTGGCCTGGTGCTAACTCTCCCTGCCTTTCTTGCGAAGTTACTGATTCTATCCCAAAGGACATCATAATTGATAATACTTGTTCTGCTCATAATCGTTTATACATTAAGTTCTTTGATGGTATAGAGGGCCATTCTCTTCGTTTCCTATCATTTTTCTTTTTCAAAAATGTACCCTGCTTCGACATTGTAATATACACTATCCCCTTTCTCGTTCATGCACAGGGCAAATGGGCTATAAAAGCCATCTGGCAATATAACATTGAACTTGCACGGTACAGTGGTACGATAGCGGTCACGGATACCCACTCTTATTTTCTGTTTGCCATTCACGTTCTCCACTCTCCTGATATACATATACCCCTTCTGCATTCCTATACTCACATAATTCATAGAGCGAGCACCCTCCATGCTCTGATAGATATTATAGCCTATGGACAACCCTGGTAAGATAACAGCTATCACAACTAAAGCAAATATAGATGCTGCCACTTTCTTTGTCTTATACAACATCCATACGCATACAGCTAGTACAATAGCAGCACTTGCAACCAAGTAACCCGCACGTTCATTGTCGACTCGATACTGCGCTTTGTCAAAAACATATAGCCCAACTCCCAGCAAAACGTACTCCAACCAATGGACCTTTCTCCCATAATACTTATTCAACAAGTAATAGGCCACCATCGGTAATACCATCAACGCATAGAACGACAACAATTCATCCAACGTATAGCCAATCAAGAGTGCTATGATAACCAGAATACACATGTTGACCAACAGTTTGCCTGCCTTATCCTTGAAGATTGCCAAACCAGCCAAATCATACCATCGATATTGATTGTTTACTGTTCTCCGTTTAATAGTTAATACTGCATATACCACCACAGGCATCAGCCATGTCCAATAGATGATACATCTCACTAATAGCTCTACACCAAGATACCTTATGGAGATGAATCTGCCATTTTCCAAAGGCTGAGTATTCAAGACAATACTTGGGTATTCTGCCATCCTAAATATGGTGTTTTGAAAAACGCCAGACAACACCACGTAGCCATACAGAACAGTGAATAGAGTAATCGGAATGATGCTCATACTCTCCCTGCGATACAAAAGCAATGTACTATTAAATCGTAATAGCAATGCTATATCCAGGGCCCAAAAACCCCATTCAGTCTCATAGGCCATGGTATGATTTATACACACCATCAGCAATGCAAGAACCAATAAGTCCAGCACATAGAATCCTTTTCGTGTCGTATCCATCATCGTTCTTTTTTATCTGAATTGTTGTCGTCTTCTTCTTTCTTTGGCATACTGATGGCAATAAACTGATTATTCACTTCTGCCACACCTATTATACCTTTAGTATCATCTTCATCCCAACCGAAGTAAGAGTAGTATTCACCTTCCATTTCCTTTCGAAAAGAGTACCATAGGTCTTTGTACTCTATTTTCGTAACATTCTCCCACTTGATAATATCATATATACCACACTTGCCCGCTTTCCAGACAACACCATATCTGTCTCCTGGTGAATTTAACGTCAGACTGTCACATTTCTCTAACGGAATTTGAGGAATAGATGGAGTGGACAAGTCTATAGTATCCGCACGAATAGAATCTCCATCCTCCACATACTCAATTATGTAATTGCCCGAATCCATATCAATGGAATCAACAACTTCAACCTCTTGTGCCCCTGCGCTAGAAGACAACAAGGCAAACAACAACACTAAACTCTTCTTCATAATTATTCAAATTATCTTATCATCACTTACAAAGATAGACCTTCGCCCTGCATTTCTATCATAATACAAAAATAAAACTGCGATTATGCTATAATGTCATAACCGCAGTTTTATTAAACGGAAGTTGAATAAGACTCTTATCACTCAATTGCTATTTGCATGCCATGCTGCTTAAAGATAGCATTAAGGACATTTGATTCAACTAGTAGCTCCTGAACAAGTTCCTTCTGTTCGTCACTAAACGTATCTTCAATCTTCCGGAAAATAGACAGAACCTTTCTACTTTGTTCTTCTAACTCTTTAGCTGTTACTACGCCATCCTCCATTATTTTCATAAATGACGGCTGGTTCATAATGGTCTCGTTGATTTTCAGCGAGCCATCCTCATTAAAAAACACCTCTTTCATAATTTATTTCTTTTTATTATCTTTATATACTTGTGATATGCTGGCTTTATCCTTTAGGGTTTCTTTTATTGAACGATCAATATCTCCATCATTAAGCGCCATGTTTGTTAGTGCCTTCAAGTAAACCCATCCCGCAGTTATGGTTAAACCATATAGGGCGCCTGTTAAAACCGCCACTGACGCAACATACGAAATGGGATTCCATTTGAGAGCCACTACAACAGCAGCCACGCCCAAATTCTGTACAAGATTAGAGACGACAGCAGAACCGATACTTTTCATCTTGTTGTCAGAGAACTTTACACCCAATGCATTGTTAATTCGAACATACATTGTCCACACATTAGCCGTTGCAGCAACCAAGTCTAAACCTCCAATAGGAATAAAAGCAGTTGCAACAGCAATAGCTGCATGCTTCCTCACGATCTTTTCTATGTCTTCTGGAAGAACATATTTCGCAGCATCGTTAATCTTCTTATAAGCGTCAATCGCCTGAAGTGCTACTGAATATAAATTTGCCATAATCGTTAATTATGAGATAAATCCTTTTTGTTTTAGCTTTAATATAACATCGGAAGCAAAGTTCCTTGCATCAATCTCCACTGGCTGGTAATAATACAACCTGAACCCGACATCCTGTAAACGTCCTTTTATAGGAATAATGACAGTATCACCATTGTAGTATTTGTACTTGGGATCATAGAAATTCTGCTTCCAGGTTTCAACCACGCTTGCTGATTCATGAATCAGTTTCTTATCCACATTATAGTGTTGGTAAGCATGCCGCCCTTCATGAATAATCGTATCTATCACATCCAAATAATCGTCCTTGCTGTTAGAACCTACATATATGCTATTTAACGCAATTTTATGGAAGAAATTATCTTGATAGCCAAACGTTGACGCCTTCAACTTTTTCACATCTACAGGTAATGGAGGACGATGTTCAATAGCTGCGATTTGATTCTCTATCTTATTTAAAAGTTGTTTCCTTTCTTCCAAAGATAGCAACTTCCAATTTTCATAGCGAAGTTCTTCCAACCCGCTTAGATATTCAGCAATTTGCTCTGTAACTTCAGAATCATGAAGTATCTCTAGCTTCTCAACACCTCGGTTCCTAAACGACTCTAGTGATGGGAATAATAACTCAACAAAATCAGATGTCTCTATCACCACCTCGTGGTCTTCTTTCCATTCTATATTAGTCAGAGGTTTCAACGGAGCCACCTCTTTCGACTGAGAATTCTCATCTATAACGATATTCTCAATTTTTAATTCTTCAAATGACTCTAACCCCATACTTTATCCCTTACTATAATTACTACCACAACCTGTCGAGCAACGGCAAGTCCCTCTATTATAATTACTGCCACAAGCCGAAGAGCAACGACAACTGCTGAATTCAATCTGTCCCAATTCTATAGGCTCAGCAAGATTCTCATTATCGCTAATCTCCATAGGCTTTACCTCGTGCATATTCTCTACTATTGAGGCATCTAATGCCTCGATCTTTTCAAATATCTCTAAAGAATTCTTACTCATAACCTTTATAATTTGAATGAATCAACTAATTTCTTAATATAGGAGGTTCTATTATCATTACCTTCTTTAATCGCTAATTGAAATTGCAGTTTACAATTGGCTAAATATATTATTTTGAATGCATTACAATGAAACGCGGATTGTGTGGACAAATCATTAGAGCACAAATAGCTCATGCCTGCACATCTGTTACACAAATTAAGTAAAGAGCAATTATTACAACTTGCAGAAACAAACTGGTCATACGAAGCGAAATCATATTCTTGGCTTTTAAGGGCTTTATCTCTATTACATGCAATAGGAGAAAACAAGTGGCACGCATATTGCTTACCATCAAAGTCAATACAAACCATTTGTTCTCCACATGAACAGGATTTCTTAACAGGGGGCGTTTCCAACACTTTCTCTATTTCCAAAGAAAGCATGGACAACTTCGGTAAAGTGATACCATCAACGTACAAATTTACCAGCTTATCCAATTGTTCCTTTAAAATGACAAGATGCTGCTTTTTCCAAATAACATTCTCACCCATTGCCAAATCAGCCGTGACTTCCTTGAATCCCTGTTCTCCTAAATAGGTAATCCCTGCAACAAAAGTTCCAATGGTGTCCGGTGACAATGTCATTTTTACACTTTGTTCTGGCCATGTTGATGAAAAAAAACCGATATCAATGTTGTGAAAAGAATCAGAACGATTGGTATCCTGCATAAGATTGTTGCCATCAAAGCTCAAGCCAAGGCAGAATCTGGATTTGTTCTTCACCAGCCAATCCTTCATCTCTTCATTTAACAATGTCCCATTGGTTGGAGCAAACAGAGTCCTCATTTTTTTCTGAAACGACTGTGCCCATAACCATTCCGAGACTTCTTGAATAAGCGGAAAAACGAGTAGAGGTTCTCCACCCATGAATTGCACTTCGAACGACTCATAGTCTTCTCCGAGACAAGACACCTGACACATAATGCTCTCCTTCATCTTTTCAGCATTCATCTGAAAAAATGAACTTTTAGGCTCATAGCAATAACTACAATGTAGATTACACTTATAAGTCACTAACAACATTATGGTCTTCGTCTTTGCCTGCATAACCACTATTGAACCTGGCCGTTCTCTACTTCAGCAAACTTGCCGTCAGGGAAGAAAATTGTACCTTTATCTATTTTGCCTTGTTTCCACAATCCTTCATACCATCTGCCATCTGACCAGAAATATTTCCCATAGCCATCATACAGACCATCAACAAATTCTCCGTCATACTTATCACCATTTTTTAAGCTAAGTACACCTCGAAGCATTTTATCCTGCTGCCATAAGCCATGAAAAACTTTTCCGTTTGGAAAAACAATTATTCCATCACCGCAGCGAACATTTGCCTGCCATTGCCCATTATACACACTCCCATCCGGGAAATGCATCATGCCAACTCCTTCTTTCATGTCATTGACAAAATCTCCCTCATAAAAAGACGTATATGAATCTTTCGACTCGTCATAACATGAAAATTTACCGAAACCATTCATCATGCCATTTTCCCAATCGCCATCATATTTGTCCATATTGGGAAAAGTCATAATTCCATGACCGTTTGCTTGGCCATCACTCCACTCCCCCCTGTACTTATTGCCAGAGGGGAAACTTGCTTGAACGTTTTTTGTTTCTTGTGACATACTTACCCTAATTTTGTTATTACTTTTTTATGATTCATTTGTGCTAAAAATATATCTGATGAATACGGTGAACCAACATCAGCACTGTTTAAACCTCCCAAGATTGCTTGTCCTACCGACAGTTTTGGTATAATTCCTTGTTGTTCATTGGTGAGACCCATTGCCTCAGAGATAAGCTTTGTATCATCTGCGGCAACTATCTTATGAACAATCTTTATGTTGGTATTCTTGACAGCATCTTCAATTAATCGTGAAGGCACCTGATCTACTACCATGACACCTTGTCCATACGCTCTGACCTCTGACAATATGCTGGAGAACATCTGATTCGAACGGTTCTGGGGCAAATTCGGGTCAGCGCATTTGGTCATCACACGATGCGCCTCTTCTATAACAACCAAATGATTGCATTTGTTTTCGTTATAAGAATAGTCGTCCTTCTCTGATTCTGCCATCCTGTACTCATATAGGAATTGCAATAGAAGAGACATAACAAATGCTTTATCAGAGTCATCACCGGCATATGAGAGATTTATCACGCATGGAGTGTCTAACAATTTCTCCCAAGTGGTTCCCGTTATACATTCATTATTCAGCAATGTGTTCTTCCATCCGAACTTCATACTATTAAAGCGGGTACGGATAGCAGCAGAAATATTCATAGTGTTTTCCTCACCATATCCTAAATCATCCATCAACTTGCTAATCCTCTTCAAATTCACATCCTTCAAGGTCGGGAAATGCCTTTCGGAAACCACCTCATTTGCTGATTCATTGTTTTCTTCAATCCACCCCGTGTCTGTATAAAGTTCATAAAGCAAGCGCTCTATGACGGTAGGCAATATGTCCTGAGTGGGAAAAGCGCCAGCCAAGACAGACTTCAATCTGTCAATATGAGATAACACCTTATAGTCAAACTTCTCGTTGAGTCTAATCACTTCGAACGGATTAATTCTAAGAATATCAGGAGTTATATTACCTTTCGCATATCTTTCACAGCCAGGAATGAAGATTTTAATTTTTTTCTTCTGACTGTCAATGCCAACAGATTTGTTATACTCGTCAACCAATGCATTGTAAGAGATGGCCCAATCAACATACTCAGTTTTGGCAGGTTCGATAACCATGATAGGTTTACCCCCATGTAAGAAGCCCTCCATGATATTAAGCACTGAATTTGTTTTTCCACTACCATTCACTCCAGCTACAAAAGCATGACGGCAGAACGTATCAAGCGGCACACTTAATCGTACTTTGGTTTCCTTTCTATTATATAGTAATCGACCAAGTTCAAGCTTTTTTGTACCTTCTTTAAAGCTTTGCGGAGTTAAACTGAAATCCGGCCAGCTATCAACGACATTAATACCAGGCAAGGAATTCATCGGGAAATTGATGAAGCATGATAGTTCTTTTGTAGTAAGCATCGTCGTAAGATTGGAAAACTCTTCACCAAAGGGATGACGGAAAGGCTCATCGTCATAGCCATTCTCGTTATCACTCAAATAATTGGCACAGATCATCGGGCATTGAACAAATCCTGGGATTGAGCCAGAATTGGTATCTTCCAACAAAGACGATACGTCATGGACACGAATAGGCTCGTAGATGGATTCTGTTCCACTCAACACCGACTTAACTTGCATGGCACCCGCTCCACCGTCATCAAGAGAAGACAAAAGGAAACATCCCACTTCCCACATGCCAGTAGCCTTTCCCTCTTCGAAACGAGAAGTATGTTTTTTCAGATGCTCCAACACTGCTTCTACATGCGAGTTTGTTATCGTCTGTGATATCGATTTTGAATAACTTTCCGAATAACCATACGTCTCTGATTCAGATGTGGAATCCTGAATAGATTTATCTTTCTTTGGTGGTGTAGGCTTAGGTATTAATCCTTTGGCAACGAACTGTCTATGCACATTAGAACCCATCTGGAGTGCAGACAATGCTGACTTGAGGCGAGGTACAGATGCCACCAACTGGTTACTAACTTTTCCTACATTGGCTAAAGCAGTAGGAACCATAGCCAAGGCTGGAGGGTATATCATAGCAGTTGCGACAGCAAGACCTGTTACACCGATAACAATTCCTAATGCTTTTTTCCCATCATTGGCATTTACTTGCTGGCTGATGGTTTCTGTTATAGTATGCGTTGTAGTTTTAGATAGAGAACGGCTTTTCCCTTGTTGTATGTTCTCTGTTAGGGAAAAACTTTTAAATGATTCCGTCTGACTTTGCAATTCCCTACATGTGCTGAGTATACCATCAATACGTGCAGCAGAAACAGGTGTTGCCATGACAAGGTAAGCAGCATCCTCATAATCACGGAGGCCTCCCACAATCTGCTCAATGCCCTTGGCATACTTCTCCTGGGCATTCAGTGTGGGTACACCTGTGATACCATAGCATTTGATATACTCATCATTTGATATAAATTTGCTTAGGTTCTCATCGCCTTCATCACACTTCTTTGTTATTATTCCTCGCCAGTTTGTTGAGATGAAATTTTGTACACTATTCATCTTCGTTATCCCTTTCATTCCCAGATACATTTTATATAACCCTTTCTCAACAATAACCAAAAAAGCTAACTGGGTGTTGGGAATCTGACATGAATGAAGAATCGTCTGCATGGCCTCAAAGCAGTTCTTCTTCGTGATGCTCGAAGAATTACCAACTTGATCTATTCTCAGCCATTTATACCCTGTTATCGAATGATTTACACTTCCCTGCACCTTCAGATGACATAAAGAGCCTGATGCGGAAATATTATCAAGAAACTTCCTCTCAGTAGAATACGATAAGGTTTGGGCTACAGTGGTAGCAGCTGCAATCTTTGCCATTCCTTCCAATTGAGATGGTATTTCTTGGATTGGATTGGCCTGTATTTCAGCTTCTGGTACTTTTACTATGTCTTTCTCATTCATAATTGCTGATTATATCTGACATGTAATATATTTAATACTCTTGTAATAGAAATCCTTCACTTTGCTTTGGCAGTCCTTGATGACATCGTCGAATTCATTCTCAATGTCAACTCCTTCAAACCAGTTATCAATAAATGCTCGTGTACCATTAGCAAGATACTTAAGCATCTCAGAATCTTCTCCCCTATCTTTGTTAAGCGAACTTGGATCTCTAAATTGACTTAACATATTGCGATTATCTATCAATGACTTGAAATTATTATATATATCGCCTAGGAGCATCATGGTCTGCTCATGTGGCAGGGTCATCGAAATGTCATAATCAAGATCTATTGGCTCCAACTGCATATTAAATCCAAAATAGAGCCGCATCAACTGACTTAGTGAGTCGGACACTTCTGCTGACAATGATTCTTCTACTTGCTGATTAACGGCCATACTAATCTCTGCATAATGTTCGTCCCAGGAGGCAAGTAATGTCGAAAAGTTATCATATAGGACTTTTAATGTTCGATTACTCGACGACTGCTCCCACTCATCGACGATTTTCTTCATTTCTGTCTTGTATACATTAACCGAACTAATAATGACAGCATTTTTAATCAGGTCAGGGATTCTATTTATCAAGTTTAGTAACCCTTCTGGTACTTCATCTCCCTTTTTTACAGGGTTCTTTGTGTCGAGATAACCCATAATGGCCGTACCCTGTGAGATACTATACGAGGGGAAACGATCTACTATACATCTGTCTTCGTCCAACCCATAGCAGTCCATAACCATTTTCTGATAGAAATCCATCTGTGATGCACCGCCAGTCATAACAACAGCATCCACCGTTCCGTGCTGTTTTATGAAACTCTTTATATCATCGCAAAGTATGTCTTTATACTTCTTTGGTTCCTGTCCGTGAGATTCAAGAAGCGATTCCATGCTACTCCCCCTGATTTTTAGATTAGAGGTACCAGGTATTTCATCACTGCTCAGTTCGTCCCAATCTATCTGACATTTAAGCATGATATCATTGGTTGACCCATTGCGGACCCTATTAAAATATTCCTCTTTGGCCTTTCTGAGCAGAAAAAGAATTTGGTCGCTGCATGAATCTTCCATTTGAGAGTACCGATTATACTTCTCTTTAAAATCCTCATCGGTCTCAATAAAATATTGAAGCAACACCTCCTCTATCTTACATGCACCTATCTCAAAGCCATCGGAATATGATCTGTCTGAATGCATGGTAATGTCAAGCGTACTACTTCCTAAGTCTAAAACAGCCGTCTTCTTCCCAAATCTACTTAGTTCCGGATTTTTATCATACAGTTTGCGCCTGGCAACAACATAAGCTGCCCTCGACTCCTCTATTACACCAGCAATTGGCAATTTACAATAATCTGTAAAGAACTTCAGGTACTCATCTCGTTGTTCTGTAGTCCATCCAGACGGACAAGCAACAAAATAGAGAATTGACTTATTCCTCAACTCATTGTTTTTAGGATGCTCATGCAACTTCTCAAACACATTAACCACAAAATCCCTAAAGTAATCTTTATTCTCTGGCGTAATAGCAGGAAATTTCTCAGATGCAATCATAGGAGCCTTAAAACCTGCTTCCACCTTTAGGAACTTGAATTGGTATACATCAAGGTTTATCTGTATGTTCCCATTACAATCATAACCCACAATTGAGGGAATCTTCGGTTCCCTATCATCACCTATGATATATATATCCTCTGCTTCAAGTTGAGCCGCAGACTCGTCAACGGTATTGACATTTAGTTTCGCAACACTCGTCTCACCGTGACCAAAGTCAAAACCTATAATGAAATCTACCATACGCTTCTATCCTTCTTTTTCCTTTGCTTTCTTCTCTATGATGTAATCTTTCTGTATTTGGTCTTTTATCTTCTGGCCTTCTGCCTTTTGTTCTTTAATGACACGCCTAATGGTCTTTTTCAACTCAGGATTCGATCCATCTATCTTTCCGTCCTTACCAGCAATGGCTGTCAACGCACGTAAGTAAACATAACCTGCTGCCATACATGTTGCATAGTTCCCTGCCGTCAAAATCAAGCCCGCAGAGATTAGACCTATGCCTGGGACAACCTTCAAAAGCGACAACAAAGTCTGTGATATTATAGAAGTTGAAAGATTAGCAACAACGCCAGAGCCAATACTTTTCAACACATTATCAGAAAAAGAGAGACCAATTACTTTATTTATTGTTGCATACATAGTCCATACGTTTCCTACAACCAATGCGATATCAACAAAGGGGATAGGAACCCATCCCGCCGCAGCGGCAATTAATGAATGTTTATTGATAACATTCATTATTTCCTTCTCTTTTTCCTGGTCTGCCTGACCAAGTTTGATCAAGAGTTCAGCCGCACTGTCTTTTATAATTTTATTCTCCATATCTTTTCTAATATTAATTGGATACTCTCAAAAAATCATTCACTTAAAAGTTTTTTTATAATTTCCACATCTGCTTCTTGCCCCTTAGGAACAATACCTGCTTTACAAATAGCCTCAAGTTCACCCTTGAGAAATTGGGAATTCCCATCTCTAAACTTTCTATAAATCTTTTCTGCATCATAGAATTTTCCCTGCAAGAGCAAAGAAACGGCAAGATTTGAGTTAAATTTCATATTTTCTGGTGAAAAATCAATCCCTTCTACAGTATATTTCTCAGCAATATCATACTTCGTTGCATATAGGGCATAGGATGAAATTTCCTCCAAATCCATAATATATTCCTTTCTGTCGTAAGGTATTTCTTTTTTTTCTTTAATAGTTTTGTCAAAATGGCCACTATATTTTTTTAGAAGAATAGTTCTTGCATCTCGTATTGTACCTGTCATAATTTTTTTCTTACTGTATTCTTTTTTGAGATCAAAGGCTTGGGTAAAGACATTAAATGCTCTTTCATATTTTTTCGATTCGAAATATAAGTTTGCAGATTTTTTGTAACATTCGATGGCTTTTATCGTGTCACATGGAACGGAATACCCTTTTTCGTACATTGTTCCTAGCCAATCCAATGAAGTACAATCGTCTTGGTCTGCTGCTAACTTAAACCATTTGAATGCGGACGAGTAGTCTTTTGCGTAATAATAGATGACTGCTAGATTGTTTTGTGAACCTGCATGACCCTGTTTAGCTGCCTTTTCATACCAGGTCATTGCCCTTAAAGAATCTTTTAAGACACCCTTCCCATTGTTATAAATGAATCCTAAGGAATAACAAGAACTAATATCCCCTTTGCCAGCAGCCTTTTCATACCACTTTACTGCTTCAGTATAGTTTTGCGATTTACCATTGCGACCGTAATAGTAATCTTCTCCTACACTGTAAAGTTGCGATGCTGTTTTTCCTGCGAACTCTGTACCTTTCATAATAAAGGTAAAGGACTTGTGCTTTTTATCGACCACAAACTCCACTATCTTATCATGGTACTCCTCTGCCTCTAGCTTAATGACGTGCTTCCCTTTTTTCAAGAAGCGAATTCCGTTGGCATTACCAGAACGAATACCATCAATATACATAATAGCATCGGGGACATTGCATATTATTTCCACATCATACCCACCTGGCTCCAGATTTACGTGATGTTCATTAATGGTGTCATTGTTTATGGGAACATTAATTGGATGTTGAGCTCTCAACAAAGAAATCGGTAGCACAGCAATAGTCATGACCAAGCTTAGAAATATGTATCTATTTTTAATCATATTGGTTTACCTCCACTAATTTTAACCTTTTCGTTACCTTTGCTATCATAACTTGCACCATCCCATGGCTTTCCGTTTTTATAGGTGCCTAAATAATATGCACCACTAGCATCTGTAAATTTGCCTTTCGCATAATAGCCATTAGAAAAAGAACCTTGATAAATACCCATGTTTTCCGTAAACACCAGCTTAGCCTCACCAGAATCATCGCATAAGCCATTCACGAAAACGCCCTCATATTTTGAAGCAGGGACATTCGTAGATTTCTCAAAATGAGCAATGCCATAGCCTTCAGGCAGTTTTGTCGAGACCTTAATAGGCCCAGAATATTGATAATGCCTCATAGACTCAGGACCAAAGTCAATAACTATCGTGGAATCCTTCACTATATAAGTCGTATCCCTTGCTACTGTAAAATGAGCAACGGGTTCTTGGTTACTTCTATTAAAGAACGCCATCCCCGAAACGCCAATAGTTATACCCGCAATAAGACCGATACAAACCCTTTTAAGGCTTTCGATATCCATACCTTCTCTCTTTTCCGAATCATGCAGGCCTAAAGCTGATATAATAGCAGCCTGTTTTGATTTATCCTTTATCTCTTCTGCCCTTAACAGAAGTTTTCTTCTTTCTATCTCAATCTTCCTCACCTCAGTATTCAGTGCATCTACTGAAATGCTTATTTCTGAAAACAACCTTTCTTGTATTTGTTTTTGCATCAGTTTTTCCTCTTCTGAATGCAAACGTTCAAATGTCTTTCTTACGGCACCAACCAAATCGATTATCCCCTTTTCTGGATTCTCGTAATATGCTATATATTGGATGTCAGCCAAATATAAATTCACATTTGTATTGTAGGAACTTGTGTCCAAACGGAAAGGGATAATAGGTTTGTTATATTGTTGAGCTATAAAAATCTCTTTTTTAGTAAAACGCGACTTGTTTGCATTCTCCGAAGAAACAAACAAGAGCATTTTGGAGGCTTGGATTGCCTCTGTAATTATACCTGCCCACTCTTCACCATAATCTATGCCCTCCTCGTCGAACCAGTATGAAAAGCCTGCTTTGGTCAAAACATCTTTAATCTTTAACAAAACATTTCCTGGAATTATTTTTTTCGGCTTATCCGAGTAGACATAGTCTGATCGCGAATAACTTATAAATACATCATAATTTTCTTGATCCATATAACACCCATTTTAGATATTTGGCTACAAATTTACTGTTTTTTTCAAAAAATCAGTTGTTATATACCAAAAAACACGGGTATCATTGAGCATTATTAACAATAGATACTACTTAATTATCTTAAATCCCAATTTCATGATGAGTTTCAATGTGCCGATAGACGTATTCCGGTCATATTCCTTCTCGGACTCTGGCAGTTCATCGTAAGGAACCAAACACGGATGCGTTTTCAACTCATCGTTGCGCTGCTCTCCATACGTCCAACCCTGTTGGATGCGCGTCTCTGACCATACCTCATGCACGTTCTTCGACATTTGTTCTACTAACATTTCCAATTCTTCTGGCAGCTCAACACCTGTGGTGTCTATCGGCTGCGGTGTATACGTTTTCTGTTTCATATTTCGTTTTTTATTGTAAAACAATTACAGAGATGCAACTAAAAAGAAAAAACTATCATTCCTCAGTTATCATCTTAATCCAATTTTGAGTTTCTATCGTATAAGCGTGATTATCGCCCAATTGACTTCTAAATATCGTGAGGGCTTTTTCAAGATATTGTAATGCTTCCTCTTTTTCCCCTAATTCATAGAGTGTTGACCCAATATTGGTGTATGACAACGCAATATCAGAGTGACCCTTAGGAAGAATCTTCTCCTGTATTTCCACAGCCTCTTTGAAATTGTGCAATGCCCGTTCACGGTCTTCCTGCTTATCAAACAACATCCCAATGTTATTATAGCAATAGGTGACATGTTGATTGTATTTCCCAAATACCCCTTGCCAGATGTTCATAGCTTCTGTTAGGTAACTCAAGGCATTGGAGTAGTCTTCCATTCCAGAATAGACAAGTCCAATATTATTATATGACTGAGCGGTAAAATGATTTTGCTTGCCAAATACTCCCTCCCGAATCTTAAGTGCCTGTTCATGATATGACAAAGCATTTTCATAATCACCCCTATTCCGATACAACTCTCCAATATTATTATAGGAATCTGCCGTGTGTGGATGATTCATTCCCAATACTTTCTCATTAATAGCAAGGTCTTTCAGATAGTATTCTTCTGCTTGAGCCTCTTCTCCCAACGCCTCATAATCCATACCTACATTAAAATATGCAGTAGCAGTACTCGGATGGCCTTCACCCAAAACATTTTCATTGATCTTTAGATACATCAAATGAAATGCTAATGCTTTCTTATAGTCACCTATATCATAATATACCAAGCCTAAATTGTTGTAGGACTGTGCTGTTTCAGAATGCTCAGCGCCAAAACATTTCTCCCTGATATCCATTGCCATCCGATGATATTCCGCAGCTTTATCGAAAATTGCAATTATCCGATATACCTCTCCTATGTTATTAAAAGAGGTAGCTGTATAAGGATGTTCCATTCCAAAGTGCTCTACCGTCAATCTCAGGTCCATTACGTAGAATTCTAGTGCTCTTTCATAATCCCCTTGGCGGTCATAAACATTTCCAATGTTATTATAGAACGTTGCTATCTCAGGATCTTCCTGCCCAAACAAATCTTTGCCAAGTGTCAATGCTTGCTTATAGAACTCCAATGCCATGGAATAGTCTGCCATAACATCTTGAACGAATAATCCAATATTGTTCAACGTTAATGACAATTCTGCATTTTTCTCAGAAGGAGGACTCAGATACGCAGACAAGGAGTATCTGTCTTTATCCACAGAAACAAGTGCTTTCCAGTAATGACCTAACAAATATTGATTTACATGGTCAAAATATTTAAAAGTGTCATAATCCGCCAACACACCATATAGACCATCCCAATCATCTGTATTGTAATATTGAAAAGCCAACTCTGGTTTGCTTCGGTCATCGATTTCATGCGAGGTGAAATAATTGATAATCTGACGACGGTATTGGCCCGTTGATTCTTTCTCATTTATATGATAGCGAGAAACAACAGCATCCGTAATGTATTTGTGGGAGAATGTGATCAGGCCATTTCTGACTACTATGTGGTTATAGAATGCACAGAAAAACAACTTCCATTCCAGAGGCCGTTGTCGGCATCCCAACAAATCCATAAGCTCATCCTCCGACAATCCATGTTCTGATACTGCAATAAGTATTAACGCATGTCTCACCAGATCCTGGTCTTTAGAATAGTCTTCCTCCATCCTCTGCAAAACACGGTCGAAGAAATCTGGTACTGAGGAAGCAGAAAGATAATAGTCAATTCGCTCATCAACTTTCTCATAGATGCCAAAACAGGTCAACTCATCCAATAGGGTCTTCAGAACAAGAGTGTTTTCACATTCTTTGTCTTCAACAATACGTTCCAACTGTTTTTTCTCTTCATCCAGTTTCTTCCCGACACGCATCAAGTACTCAGGAATCCACTTCCTTCTGTCATCTTTCGACAAAGGTTGAACATCCTCAATCCTGTATTCGCGCCGTTTAAAGGTTTGCATAGTCTCATCATCGGACAAAGTGGAGAATATAAATTTCACATTCTTATTTGCCGATGGCAACCACAGCAACAACTTTTCATCTTTCTGAGATACAATTTGGTTGATGCCGTCTATAACAATAATCAGGGGCTTCTCCTGAAAGAACACTTTTGAGATAAGCCGCTGAGCCTCATCTTCTGTATTTCCTCCCTCTTTTTCATCCTTTTTGATTGCGTATAAATCGTATATTTCATCGCAAAGATGCCTAAGGATGTTCTCGTATTTGTTGCCAGAAAAGGAATTACCAACAAAGTGGTAAATGAGATTGAATTCAGGGTTATCCTCTTTTTTCTTAATCCAGTTAGCCAACAATGCACTTTTCCCAATGCCACTTTCCCCCGTAAAGACGAGACACTGCTCGTCAGAGTTAACAAAAGACTCAATGATGTCAAAATAGCTTTGCCTTTCAAAATAATAAGAATGCCTGCTATTGATGTATGCACATTGTGCTGTTCGCTCTCGGTCAAGCGGCGTAACCTCATCTTTCTCCGGGAAGTGCTTGTCGATGATTTTTCTTACTTCTATGGCAACCTTTTCACAGAGTTCTGAAGGTGTTGTATAATCATTCTGATAATTTGAATCATATTTCTTCCGAACCTCATCCTTCAATATTGTTAAACGTTTATTGTTGTCTGGCAGATTGCCTTTTTTGAAAAAGAATGCTGCATCAATTGCATCATTATTACGTAATACCCCATATTGGATCTCCATCTCCGTAATGCTCATACCATCAGAGATGGCTTTCTCAATCCAGTCGTACCGCTCTTTTAATTCGGGATTCTTTTCTAGTTCAGAAGGTTCTGGAGCTGTACCATAATTACTTCCCAAAAGGCCAATGAAAAATGGGTGCGAGTTCTCTATCTCATTCAGACATACCGAAATTACCTTACCAGATTTTGCCTCTTCTTCCGTCACCCCCCATCGAAGATCCACTACAGAAAGCGATACATTTCGTTTAGCAGCCTCGATTTTCAGCATTTCGAAGGTTTGAACCAAAGCATCCCTCTCCTCTTGCATTTCAGAGAAAGTAGAAGACAAGAAAATACGCACTTGTCGATTCTCAATTAGACGATTGTCAAGACGACAATTTCTTTTGTGTTCCATAAGGATTGTTTAATTTTTTGTTCCATTAAAGGGCTTTTTTGTTTTTATCACAGATTCAATCTGTACTAATGCCATCCAATTGATTGATAAAATATTGTTTTATCTCTAAAGAAAAAGCATCTATTATTCTTTTGGAATCTGCAATTTGTTTTTGGGCTTCCTTTTTATCTATATATACCATTGCCTGACATAAAGCAAGGTATGTTTCAGCCAATCTGAGTTGTTTCTCCTCGGAATCTTTCCAATCGGTTATAGACTTAATTGCTTTCGCAAAACAATCGCAGGCTTTTCTATATTCTTTACAAGAAAAATAATAATACCCATAGCCTTCTAGTCTTATGTTAGCATCTTTTATCTTTCCGTTTGCTTTTTCTTTGTCAATATCCTTCATTGCTTGGCATAAACCTAGGAATGCTTCGTCTGTTCTTTTTTGTTTTTCGGCAGAATCATCCCATCTACAAATATAGTGTAATACATCCGTAAAAAAATCATGAGCTTTAATATAATTCCTACAAGATAAATAGAAACGTCCAAGGTCTTCATTGGCCTTAATGAAGTCCCTAGATGCATTATGATCCAACGTTTCTCTTCCACTCAGGAATTCACATACATCCAACCTTGCTTTCATTGCTCTTTCTGCCTCTTCTAACTTGCCCATCTCAGAAAAATATTCTCCTTCAAATTCCTGCAAATAACTATAAGATCTAAACAATTGTTTTTGATTTTTGTACTCATTTTGTATTTGAGAGAAAAAACGCTCTGCTCGCTTGATTGCTCCATCAATCCTATTGTCCTCTTTATCAACGACCTTTAATGCTATCAAGTACAACACAAGGGCGTGTGCAAAGTTTTCCACATTTTCATATTTTGTCTTGTTTTTATATAAATTATGTTCCGCCACATTTAAATATTGTTCTGCCACATTAAAGCACACAGGATCTTGCATTTCATAATACGATTGGAAAATCCGTTCCTGAATAATAAGCCAATAGGATAAATATTTATTTATAGACGTTTCTATCAATCTATATATTTCAACCGCTTTCTGATTCAGACCTAATGCATGATACGAATCAGCCATACATAATAGATAGTTTTTTTTCACTTCGTTATAGATGTCCTCACTTATTTTCCCCGAATAAAATTTATCATTATTTTGCAATTCTTTACAGATAGCAATTGCATTATGATGATTGCCCATGAATAATTCTTTTCTAGCAGCGTATATCTTCCCACGTAATTCTGCATAATAATCATGTTCCCCATGGAGGGCTCTATATTCATTCACAGATGCCCAATCTTCCGAATCATCAATATCATCATTAACGCCATCAGTCTTTCTGAATGCTACATCATATGAACCCCCACTTTCATGTTGAGCTTTTTCGATATTATTTCCAGTTAAAATGGCCAGCCACATCTTGAAATCATCTTGAATGGCTATTTTTTTATTTGTAAGTAATGATTGTAATTGCATGTTCAAAAACAAGCTTGCAGAAGATGCTCCTCTATTATTTAATTCTTCTGTCACAGCTGTTGCAATAATCAATAGTAGCCTACCTTGGCAGTCGTTCTCGACAATAGGTTTTATTTCAAACATCTCCATTAGCCATATTATTGCTCGATTATTCATATATCCTATTTCTGGAATAGGCATTCCTTTAGGGACCTTATAATAATTCTTTTCTGCTTCATGGTTTTCGATGATAAAATCAGCAATTTCTCGAACAGCGTTAGAGCATTCATTTTCTATGCCATTTGGGGCATCCGAACTAAGGAGGAAGATAGCCGTAGACTCTTTATCGTTGCCGCGAATTAAGTGATATACACATTCACTAGTTCGCAAATCGTATTGCCGATCACAGTGAACATAATGATGCCCTAATGCTCCATGTAACATTTCTGGAAGGTTAACATTCATTCGTTCTCCTGATTTTGCTAAATGAATCTTTAATACCTGATTATATATCTCATGATTAAAGCCCCAACATTTATCAACGCTCTTCTCTTTAATACAGGAATAAAAATAGTATCTAATTCGCGCGAATAACAAAGTGTTCCAACCTTGTTCTCTTGTCAATGCAACCAAGTCTGATTCCCGTATCCCATTTCGGGAGATAGCTATTAGCCATATAATATATTGTTCTAAAAATGACCAATCCTCATCAGCAAACGCTTTATTATATAAGTATCCAAACAATTGACCTACTTGGGAAGGGAAATCATCAATCATAGAAATCAAATACCGTTCTATAGCCTCACTCCCATCGCTTGTACTTGATTGACTTTTTCTGATATTTGTAAAATCTTTAGCGGATAGTTTCGACAAAATGTTTACTGCTAATTCTATCCACAAAGGATTAACAGAATCTTCAAATTTGCATTTAAGACTATTACATAATTGGGGATACTCATCTTTATGAAGACTTTTAAATAAATTCTTCATCATTTGTTTTGCCTCATCTAACGATAATCCCCTCATGATTTGTGTTTGCGAATCTAAATCCTGATGGAAGTGAATTTTTGTCTCCAGTTGTGTTGCTACATAAGATTTTGTGGCAAATCGAAGGAAGGAGAGACTCTCTGATACAGGATTTTTATATAATAAATCATATGAGTCTATGATAAAAGAAAATTCATGGCTCTGTTCTACACATTTTTGTAGTTGGCATTCTAAGACAGTTCTCAAATCCTCTTCATTAGACTTTTCTATATCAGTTATACTATCACCCACAATCTTTTCAACCTGCCATATCCAACAAATAAGCATGTTTTTAACATCACGACATCGAGCAGAGAGCCCAGCATTAAAATAGAACACATGTTTGTGTTTATTACATTCAGAAAACAAATGCCTTGCCAGATGTTTTAACAAAGTAGTTTTGCCTATACCAGATTCTCCTTGGATGATATTTAACTGATGAGAATTCCTTAACAAAGCTGATAGTCTATCACTCATTTTATCCGTTTCAACATTATCAGTACTGCTCAAAAATGTTTCTTGTTCATACTGTAGTTGCTGTGGAAAAGACATCTTTGTTTCAGCAAAAGTGTCGAAGTGTTTAGAGATCAAGCCCTCAAGCTTCTTACATACCAACTCGCCAAATTCGGCTTTGTCAAAGGACTCAAATCGACCAGTTTCATTATTCCATCCTGCCACATGATAATTAATGATGCTTTTTGAGGAATTATTCCGTTTACATGAATCAATAATCTTTCCCCGAAGGATTTCAATCTTATCTTTGTTAGATATGTACTGTTTGGCATACGACTCTGACATCCCAGTGTAATCAGCTTGACGCATACAGAATACGCTGTTCGAAAGTTGTTTATCTGGATGAAGGAGTGCGCCATAAATAATTTCCAACTCCGTTACACTTTTCTTGTACAAATCTGAGCTATCACTCAAGATGGTGCCATTTAATTTGTATGAAATTGAATCGATTATGTTTTGGTCTAATGAATTATACCCATAACGGTCACCCAATATTGCGACAAAAAAAGGTTGGCTACGATCTATTTCATCAAAACAAACTGACAAAACTTTGTTGTTCCTAGCAGACTCATCCTCTATCTCTGCCGTACGTACCCCCCACCTTAAATCAACAAGTTGAATTATAACTCTTTTGGGATTGAAATATTCATTTAGTTTTGGCAAAACATAACTGTTAAGCACATCTCTCTCTTCATTCATGTCAACGAAAGTACTACTAATAAAAATAGTAGCAGTCCGCCAAGAATTGTCTAATTGAGTTGTATTCATATCTTAAGAATTTGTTAAAAGGGGATTATTAATTATGCAAGTACGGTGCATTTATAAACCAATTGAGTTTATTGGAATCATTATTGGTATGAATCTTCTCTTTCTAATTACATACAAATTGGTGGTTTTATACTTTAACCTCAGATTCTGATCACTTTTTTCTCAATGGACATGATGTTTTTCTTGTTCCCGTAATATCCTAATGCTTCTGAAGCAGTACCAGCAGGATATCCCCAAACAAAACCAACAACACCTCCACTGAACCCCACAAGACCCACGAAGAGTTTAGTCCCCGTAGTTACCCCCCCATTAGGTTTAATCTCCATGCCACATTGGAGGCATTTCATTATATATTTACCGGTATTCATATACTACATAAGAATTTGTCATTGCCCACAGGTGAATTCATTTAACGTTTAGCCATTTCGTCATGTCCTTACATAACTTCTGCATTGCGACATCAGAATTTGCATCAACCTGTTGCTTTGTCCCAAACATCAATTCAAACCAATCCGTCAAAGGAGTCCCATCTATGTTTACAAATACTATTCTTTTTCTCTTTTTTTGTGCGAAATTAATTTCTCTGACAGTCCAGTCATTATCGAAATCTTCGATTTGTGAATGAGCAGAAGAATACATGAACAGAAACACTTTAGCTTCGTTAATTGCTTTAATTATGACATTGGCGAACTGGGCGTCGCTTTCGATACCGTCAAGATCTATCCAACAATGGTTGCCTATCCTGTCCTCAATCAAGTCTTTAAGATAAAACACCTGATCTCTGTCTGTGCGTTTGTATGAGATAAAGACTTGATTATCATTTAAAGGGCTTGTTGCTGGTTGTATATTATGATTGATATCATTCTCATATATTTTTCTATCTGCGACATCTTCTATTTCAAAGCCAGTCGCCAAAATCGTAATCTTAACTCCGTCATTAAGATCCGATGAAATAGAAACACCCCACTTAATTTCAAAATCATCCTTAAATTTCGACATAAAATCATTAACAGAGTTCATTTCCTCCATTGAGAATACATGTTTACTCTTATTGGAATATGAAATATTGAGGATAATCTTTTTTGCTTTGAATATATCAACATACTTGAGCTGTCTGGAATTAAGTGCAGATTCTATCGCGTCATTTACACGATGATTTCCTTCGCCATACCCAGCAGTAACAATAGCAACGCCACTATCCTTAAATACAGATTTTATGTCATTAAAATCAAGATTAATTAAACCATGATTAGTAATGATATCAGATATAGAATGTGCTGCTATATTTAAAGTCTCATCAGCTTTGCTTATAGTGTCAAGGATGAATGAATCTGGTTCAATCTTGCGTATTTGTTCATTGTTTATCACCAACAGAGTATCAACATACTTTGACATTTCTATAACTCCGTCAAAAGCCAGGCTTATCTTCTTTTCTCCTTCAAAAAGGAAAGGAGTAGTCACAACGCCAATAGTAAGGATTCCCATTTCCTTGCTGATTCTCGCAATGATTGGAGCGACATTGGTACCTGTAGTCCCTCCCATACCAGCGGAAATAAAAGCCATACGAGTTCCGTCATTGAACAACTGCCGGAATTGTTCTATATGGTACTCTGCAACTCTATGTATCCCTGTGACCCAGTCATTCATTTTATCAAGACCTCTTTCAAGAAATAATTTGTCTGGAACAGGTGAGTCTTTCAGTGCCTTTTTATCAGTATTACATACAGTATAAGAGACATCAAGGTTGCCCTCTTTAAACATGTTGTTAACAATGTTACATCCGCCATTGCCTACACCGATTATTTTTATAAACTTATTATCACTCATGTTGTATAATGTTATTTATCATATACCTACTTCTTCACCAATAAGTTTAATGACATAGAGGGCATCTTTATCTTTCTCTAAATGATAATCTTTGATGTGCTTGGCAACTAATTGCTGTAATTTTTGTCTAAAGATAATTTGTATCTTTTGTATTTTTATGTCGTGATTGGACGGGTATGAAACAACACGTCTTCTATCTACACTAAGTTTAGGCATGTCTTCTCCTGTATAATCTAACAATCCAAAACTAGACAAACTTGAGTTCTCGACACTAACAAAGATTCCATCAACGGTCATTATTCTATTACCGACTGTATTGAAGATATGGATATTTCTAAATACATATGTTGATTGTGCATCTTTATTTCTAATGTTTTCAATCGGTAAAGTTACTATGGGGTAGAAACAAATGCCTCCAACTTTAATTACATCAAGGTAATAGGTGTGGCAACTATTTCTAATATGCTCTTTAGCACCAAATCGGCTATAGTATTTTTCGAAAACATCAATGTCTGTTGGCGTTATACCCAATTTTCCCTCTTTTAACACATATGGTTGTCTCGGGAATTTTATAAGAGGATAATCCTTTTCAAGAGCTACAAATACATCTATTTTCTCAGGAGGACGGCATACAAAACTGGAAATCAATGTAAATAAATGATTTTCCCACTCCTGCAGTTTTTCCTGTGAATATGGCTTATAATTGGCATGTTTATACGGGAAGGTCATTAGTTTCTGCATAAACCCAATATTATAGAAAGAATGGGTGTGTAAAACAGACGCAAACTTTTCTTTCAATAAAACACGAACTACAGTTCCTCCGTTCTTAACCAATGTCCTATCTTCTTCCGAGATATCTCGACTATAAAAAATATTTCCCTGAACATCACCAATACAGAAATATATATAGTCAGAGTTTGGTTTTATTGATTTAGTAATAATTTCAATGCTTGTGCCTAGCATAAAACACGAAATTATTCCTATGCCAAATTGCGAAACTGGAGTGAATTCATTAGTCATCTGTTGACGTTCTTGTTGAAACTCATCAGATTTATAAAAAGAATTACCGATACGTAAGAGATAATTCTCTAGAACATGCTCATCCATACCGACTCCATTATCTTGGCAATACAGATACGTACCCTTATCATCAACTTCTTTCATGCCAAAGATAATAGTACCTCTATCAATTTTGTTTTCTTTCGTACAAAGGCGGCGGCGACAGGCATCAAGACTATTTTGATAAAGTTCGCGTAAACATGCATAAGAATCTTTATATAAGTTAACACCTGCAAGAAGATTCAGAATGTTTATCTGATTAAGTGTGATTTTCAAATCAGGTTTTATTATATACCGCTGTACATCATAATTAATAGTCTTGTCTGTTGGTAACACATTGTATTGTAGTTTGTAACATTGTTTCCGGTTCTCCGTTTTAGAGTAAAGAATACTAAGAGTTTGTTTTAAGTCATTTACATGATTCTGCATTAAATAGAAATCATTTGGATCATTACAAAATGCGGAAAACTGAATATAGTTTCCTTCAATGACTTCAATATCAACATTATCCTTATCAGATACACATACCCATGACTTATCTAAAAACGAAAAAGCGTCATCAACAATTTTCAACAGATCAGTAACAAAACTACAAGATTCCGAAATATAAGATAGATTATTAGAGTCTAAACTATCATTATATATTTTCCTATTACAAACATACACGAAATCATTCCACAAGTCCGTTTTATTAGCAAATTTCTGATTGTTCGATTTGATGTACTCATAAACTTGTTGATTACCATTTCGTATTCGTATTGATGTGCAAAGAAGAAATAATTCTCTAGTAGAAATAGACATCTTCGAACCAACAGATAACCTTTCTTTACCTAACAATTCGACTATAAACAATTCCGCTCTATTAGTATAATTAGATTCATATATGGAGTCCGTATTACCTACATTATTACTGCGAATCGATTCCAAGAAATCTTTAGCGAATAAAAAAAGACCCCGATCTCTATGAGTACCATTCTCCGTCCGTTTCTTCATTTCAGACAGTAAGATATAATCATCTTGAAGAATGTCTGTTCCATTATCTTGAAATTTGTCTACAATATTCATATTACTTGCTATTAATTTGATTGTCAATTAAAATTATGTGTAAATTTATATACGGAGATGCCTTATTGTGCTAATAGTATTCTCTTGAAATGAGGCATAGTTTTGAATAGTCAAACCTTCAACACTTGACTTCGTCGCATTATCAAGATTATATTGATTTACATGTTTCTCAAGCAACTCCTGGTACTTTTGTCTAAACACATATTCAATTGCTTCTAAAATCACCTCGTTACTTTCTGGGTACTGTATGATTTTAATGCGGTCAACACTTAAGATAGGTTTGTTTTTTCCTGTATAGTCCAATATTCCATAATTTGTTAAGCCAGGTTTTGAACCTTCAACAAATATGCCATCTACTGTTATTCCATGTCCAACCACATAGGAAGAAGGTAGACCTCCATCATGAACAATTGTATTGTAATTATCGCGATTATCCCAGAAAGGAGACGAATCACCACTGCTATCCATGTTTGTTCGCTCAAAGAAGTCGAATAAATGGCCTTTGTTTTTTTTCTTCTCAAATACGAAATTTTTAGTTGGCAGTATAACAATCGGATAGAAAAAAACATCTTCATATCGTATTCGCTCCATTTGATATATTGTACACCATCCCCATCTTATCTCAAAACTATGTTTTGAAATATTACCACTCAACAAATGAGCATCATCCAATGTAAACCCTAATTCACCATCTTTAAGAGCAAAGGGTTGTCGTATCAAGTATGTCTCGGATGACTTGTTTCCATTCTCCAAAACAACATCTATATCATCAGGATATCTACAGATAAAAGAAGATAGTAACGTATATAAATGGCAATTATTTTTTTCGTATTGTTTGTATAGTTTGTTTTCTGGGCCAATTGAATAGTTATCACCAAGAAAGCTGATAACGGTCCCGAAAATGCCACTATATTGGTTATAAAAACTAGAGTATGGATGGCCAATATAAGTATTCCACAGTTTATTTATTTTGGTGTTGCTTATTTCTGAGACATATGGATCCTTAAGTAATATTCTAACAACAGTACCTCCTGGACTCACCATTTCCATCTCTTCTTGTGGCACATTGCGGTCATAATATATATTCCCTTGGATATCATTTATGCAAAAAAACAAGGTATTAGAATGTGGTTTTGTTGATTTTGTAATGACTTCAATGCGAGATGCAATCATAAAGCATGATATGATTCCAATCCCAAATTGTGAAATGGGGACAAAATCAGTACTCATGCATATCCGTTCTTGTTGGAAATCATCAGATTTATAGTAAGAATTGCCTATGCGCAAAAGATAATTCTCAATAACGTACTCGTCCATACCGACACCGTTATCATGACAGTATAGGTATGTACCTTTTCCTTCTTCTTTCTTAATACCAAAAGCAATTCTTCCTCTATTGATCCTGTTGTCAATGGCACAAAGACGGCGGCGACAAGCATCTAAACTATTCTGATAAAGTTCTCGGAGACAAGCATAAGGATTTTGATAAAGTTTAACCCCCGTAAGAAGTTTTAAGATGTTTGCTTGGTCTAATGTGATTTGAGTGTCATCCTTTATCTTATATTTTGTTTCATCATAGGTAATTGACAACTCTGCTGGATAAACCTTGAATAGCAGTTGATAGCATTGTTTGAGATTTTCTGTTTTACAATACAAGTCATTTAGTACCTGTTTGATTTCCTTGACATGGTTTACCATCAAGTAATAGTCATTAGGATCTTTACAATATGATGTAAAACGAATACTATTATCCTCTGTTACCTCAACAGTTACATGTTCTCGGTTAGAAATATTAACCCATGTCTTTTCTCGATAGCTATAAATAGTCTTCATTAGAAACAAAACATCAGATACAAATGCATATGAATCCGAACTATTCGAATGGCTACTTGACTTTATTTCTGCTCCTTCATTTGACGATTGACAACATAATCTTATTATATCATTCCACAAATCATCTGAATATACAAGAGCTTTATTCTGCTCTAACAAATCTTTTTGACACAAATAAAGCCTAATAGAAATACATAATAAGAATATATCACGCGTCGGGAGAGGAGATTCACCTGTAGAACAAATTCTGTTTTCGCCCAATAATTGAGTGATAAATTGTTCTGCCCCCCTTCCATAATCATATGAAGGAATAATACTCCCCAATAATTTATTGGCACTTTTGTATAGTTCTTCCTCTCTGTCTGTGCCTTGTTCCGCACGATTTCTTAGTTCTTCCAATAATGGATAATTCTTTTTTGATAACGATAACGTGTTTGGGGGCACCTCACCTGTAACTATTTCATTTTCATTATAACCATCCAGCATCTTTTTGATGTCATCTATTAAAACTCCCTTAAATGGATGCTCATATATGTTTCGACGGTTACTAGCTGCGAATGCAAGATCCAACCATTTTGGTATTGTATTATTGTCTATAGCATTATTATCAATAGCGTAATATAATAGCTTGTTACGATTTTTGTGACTTTTAGCAAACACGACTTCGTCTGGTGCCCATCTTGATATGAATGAACTTTTACTGGCCAAATAAAGAAAAATATCTGATTTACATATGTTTTCTGCAGTAACTTGGGGGAAGTCTGCTCCCCCTGGAAATGTCTCTTTATCAAAACAACATTTCAGTCCAGCATTTATAATAGCATCATATATTTCTTTTGCAATATCAACGTCATTCCATGAATAACTGATAAATACATCATATTTTGTTTGTTCCATAATGCTGTAATTTTAAAATGCGTAGAACTAATTTAGCAATCTGCGTTTGTATATCTTGAGGATAATGGCTGACATTGAAAGTTGATTTGAACCCCCAGAAATCAAACATTGGTTCATGACCCCATGAACATAAGTGCATAAGGTGGCAAAGCCCGCTTCATTGACACCTGAACATACGTTGTCTATGGCATACATCTCCGTCAGATTTCCATGAGACCTTCGCGGCATCTCTGTTAGTTCTCCATTACATCTCCGAGAGATTAACGTCACATCTCCGCCACACCACTGTAGCACCTTCGTGCATCCTCCGTACCGTACATCCTTCGTGACACCAAAGGAACACCTAAGGAGGACTATAGGAACACCAAAGGAGGAGTGAAGGAACGCCTCTATTATACTACAGATATACTCTAGCCATACTATAGTCTGCTGCTTCTTGCCTGCTTCTAGGCTACTTCTAAGTTTACTCAAACAGCAGAATAGAGGCCTGAAGCTTGCCTTCTCCAATGGAACGGTATGGTTGCAACTTGCTATTTGCGATTTTATTCTCATATATGTCTCTTTCTTCATTCTCACTTCTTGTTCTTTTTTTTCCCAAATCTCTCCTACGCCTATTTATTAGACATTCCAACGCCTATAGAATTCATTACTGTTTTTCCGTCATCTTTAAGATCCATGGGATATATCTGGAAAACTCATAGTCAAACTCCTTGATTGAACCTAGTTTATCGAATGGACGGATATCATGGTGAGCAAAGAGGTCTTTGTTCTTTTTCAAGTCACTTTGATACGCTGGATATGCGTATTTGTCCTCTTCCTTGTGTGGTTTTCTGAACCCCATTAGTAGTTTCTCGACGTTCCAACGGTTATGCTCCACATATGCCATTTTCTCCACTTCATCATCAGACAATGACCAAGTGTCATGTGAACTATCATTCAAATCGAGTCCACGCATGATCCGCAAAGATGCCATTTTGGTACGAATAGTATAGGCATTGTAAAGATTCGACCACTTTAGAGCGACAGTCAGTTTGGGATCATTTTTCCATAACTTGTCGGCAGCTGCCCATATCTCACTATCGGGCATAGCATCAAGTGCCAAGATACCCTTAAACTTATAGTTGGAATAATCAGCTGTAGTGTAAAGATAGTTTATGAGTTTTGCCCGTTTGAGTGACACCTCGTCAGCGCTATATGCAGATTCGTTCATACCAAAGGGATAGATGTTAGAGTATTTCGCTTTTTGTTCTTTCTGGTCTAACTGATGTCCAGCGGTTATTTCATAGTGTTTGAAGTGATTCTCTTTTGTTCTTTCTTCATCTGATAACCTAAGATTGGTTACAAAGTTGTCTGATCTGTCCTGACGGATAAATACCGGAACATTGTTGGCGTAAACTTCATCAGGCATATTCATACCCATCACAAAGTTTACACGCTGCTCTGCCAAAGCCAGGAAAACAGACAAGTACTGTTTCTTGTTATGTTCTCCCGCCCATAGACTTATTTCGTCTTGGACTGTCTTTGAGAATACATCGCCCTTAATGAACTCGAACTCCACATCAAGAAAATCATAGTCTACACCTTTTTCATAACCGGCATGTTGACCAAAATAGGATGCCCTTGTGTCTGGTAGCTTCTTTTTCGTAATATCATCCGACAAGTCCCGGTATATATACGATTGTACCTCAAAGAAATGACGATTACGGGTAATGAACTCATCTCTCTCCTTGTCGGCATTAACATCAATGAATGTTATACGAGTGCGTACGCCTTTTTCGTTGAAGTTGGGAAAGTGAAGCACATTGGCTGCCTCCATAGCAAAAGCAACGGCGAAGTTTGTCGTTCCCACAAAAACAAGATGCACAAACTTTTCATCGTCTGGAGTGATGCCTTGCCCATAAACAGCAGGGTATTCATACTCATCTTTGGCTCCATTGTAATCTTTGTATTTACGCTTTACAAATATCTGCTTAGCCCATCCTGCATAACTATTATATGGTACGAATTCTATCCCGAGACCATTCACCTTTCGGAATATCTCTGTAGTTTTGAAAGCCGCGTAGGTATCTAGGTCACGGAACACACAAGTTATCCTACTTGGCTTTTGTTTGATCATAGGATCCCTCAGATAATTATATATGCTGTCTACACATTCCACATTGACGGCATCGTGAGCCGACTGCTTATGATAACCTACTACATAAATCTGCTCTGCAGCTTCCAAATGAATATCCTTGAATTCTTCGGCAGACGTCCGATGACCATAATTTATGACCACCCGGCTCATCCTTTCTTTAGTTAACGATTTCTTTAATTTTTCATTGATTTCAACACTCCTGACAGATGAAAGAATCAATATATATGCCATAGGGTCCTTTTCAAAAATATGATAGATGAATGACGGCACCATTTCATCCCATCCCATGATGATGTAATGGCCCGACTTCAGGTAGCGTATCACTCCATTACGGTGAGCCTCAACACGACGCTCTACCATATTGGTCATCACGGAAATAATCATACCTGTGAAGACAATAACACCCATAACGTAAATTAGACAGCCGAGAAACACTGTCAGTCCATTGGCATTTCCTTTATATAGGTTACTAAAAGCATTCCCATCAATCAACAAGTAGAACGGAGCTATCCAGCGATTGATGTTTTGCGAAACGCAGTATTCATTCCAGTTATTTCCAGGAAGATGAAGCAACATGGAGGATATCACAAATATCACAGCCAATGCTCCTACGAGTATCAGCACTTGCTTCAGCAAATCGTGGGCCAGCGCCCGGTCAAAACAAAGCCACAGGCTTTTCTTTTTCTCTTTCATTTCTCTATTATATCTTGTGGGAATTCTGGAATATCCGTATCATCAATAAGAGCTTTTAGCACCTTGATGTAATACTGAGCCTCTTTAGAGTTGATATCTTTCATCGTAGAAAGCAATTCTTGCTTGTCTTTATTATAATCTCCCTTTGAAGTATTCTTCTCTAAGAAAGCCAGAAGTTTGTTTTGCAAATCTATCTTACGTTGTTTTGAATCAGCATCTGTTTTGTTTTTTGTTTTTTCTTTCTCTAGGGCTTCCTTAACTAATATATCTTTTTCCTGGGCACGAAGTTCTTTGCACTTCCAAGAACTAATAACTCCCCATGCTATTAGTGTCATCAAAACAATTGCAAGGCAAATAATTGCAACAACTTTCACGTCATTACAGTTTGTAGGAGCCTCCTGCGCACATAGCTGACAAGAATCAGCAACTTTTACTACATGAGCAGTAATTGTATCTTTTAAAACTAATAGAGTGTCCATATCGCTATTGTTTTTAGGTTATCATTTCCTTTTCTTTAAATCCCAACCTAACTTCTTGACAAGTTTTATAGTATTAATCGCCATCTGTCGGTCATAATCCTTTTCACTTTCAGGAAGCAAGTTATATGGTATCATATCAGGATGGAGCTTCTTCGCATCATCACGTTCTACCCCATACACCCAACCTTGGTCTTTACGTGTTTTTGCCCATACCTCATGAGCGTTCTCTGCTATCGCCTCCCGAAGTTCCATTAGCTCAGGCTCTATTGTCACATCATCAAGATCAAGAGGATGAGGTTCATAGTTGCTTTGATTGCTTAGAATCACTATATAATTTGCCGAATCGTCCCAGGCATTCTGAAAAATGTCAATAGGATATGTTTTAGGTGAAGTAGGATTAGCAGAATCAAGAATCGCTATTGTTTTGTGTTCCAAGTCAACGGATTGAACAACAACTGCATGATTGGGACTTTTCCCATTCTGTATATCATTCCTTTTTGATTCTTCTGGCGATTTACTTAACTCTGTATTATCAATAGCAGCAATAACTATTTCTTCTTTTTTTACCGCTCGAAAAATTTCATTAATTGAGCAACCATACCTTCGAGAAACATACAAACCACGTTTTTCTGACAATAAACCGATGCAATGCAATGGAGTCCCTTCTGGCTTAAGCCACCTATTCTCCTCTGCCTCTTTTTCCAACTCTTCATCTGATACATCTATACCCAAAGCCCGTAATGCATATCCTTCGCATCTGACAGCACATAGATTATCAACAACATTCTGAGCAGCCTTTGACATCAATGGGAGAATACTTATCGCTTGAGCACTTTCATCTGGTTCTTCAGAATCTATTTCATCTAATAATGCATCTAATTCTTCATCGAAAGAAGATGTTATGCCACTACTTTTTTTATCTTCTAATTGAATGTCGAAATCTTCATCCATCATAATCATCACGGATTCCAACTGGTCTGGATGTTCCGTTAGATACTGGCGCACGGCATTACGTTCAGACTCTGATACATTTCCTTCAGCGTATGCTGCCAACAGTTCACTTGTAATTTCCATGTTCAGTTCTTTATTTTAATTCGACATGATTATTTTAAGTTCCTTTTTTGCCCGCTGGACGTGGACATTGATATAACCTTCGTCAGGAATGACGACCTCATTATCGTTGTTATACTTCACGATGCCCAACTTCTTCCACTTAATCTTAAGCATTTCAGCAATCTCCTTGCTCTTATAACCTTCAAGCCGCTTCAGAATGGCAAACCGCTGGTCATCATCCTTCAAATGACGAATGGCTTCCAAAAGCATTACCTTGCGCTGACGACGTTCGAAGTTCTCTTCGCCGTCATCCGGCAATTGTACCTTTGGCTTTTCAGGATTATCGTTATCTATAGAGACGTTCTTACCTCCATTTTCTATCAGTTTTGGCAGGACTTCGCAGAACTTATTCCAGGCAACCTCTTTAAGCCAATAACCGAACGTGCTACGCCAGCCAAAGTTTGTTAAGATATGCCAGGAGCAATCCTTGCCCTTAAGGAGAATGAAAAGTTCATCTACACAATCGTCATACCATGTGTCATCAGTAGTTATGCGCCTATACAAACTACGTAAAAGTGGGGCATAGCGATCGTGTAGCAAATAGACCGCAGCCTCTTCGTCGTGCGGCTCTGCCAAAATCTTCCCCACAATCTGCTTGTCGGAGAGTTTGTTATAGTCGAGTTTGTATTGAAATTCCATTGTAACTTCAGTTTTGGGTTCGATGCAGCATATTTCGCGGTAAAGTTACAAAAAATAAACCAAAAAACTTTCAAAAATAGAGAAATTTTAGTATTTTTGCCGTCAAATAACATAAAAATTTGCAAATTTGCCATCAATATGATTAAAAATGCATACTTTTCTGACATCGAGCCAATCGTGGAATACATGAAATCGGTTCCTTTCGATGTGAGCCGCAATAAACTCTATAGTGCCACCGAACTGTATGAGGGCTACAACCCAGAACTGCCTGAGACGTACTTCAGTTGCTACGACCAGCTAACATACAAACACTATATCTCAGAGAATAAACTGACCAACAATATCAAGGAATCGATAGCACGCACGCTTCACGACCAAGGGATATATGTTGCCATAGGTGAGTTCTTTCGCGTCCACAATTATCTGAAGTGTATAGGTGTCATGGGCGGACATGCCTTATTACGAACAGATGAAATGTATCGCCAGATTGTCTTTCTCAGTAAACAACTGACCGAACAAGTTTTTTTATGCTGAGCGGTGGAGGTCCCGGGGCTATGGAGGCTACACATGTCGGTGCATGGATGGCAGGCAGGAACAACGATGAAGTGGAGGATGCACTTCACATCTTATCTGCTGTTCCTTCGTTTAATAAAGACAATAATAACGCCTGGCTGTCAACGGCCTTCAAGGTGATAAGCAAATATCCCCAGACGAAGTTTGAAAGTCTTGGCATTCCTACATGGCTCTATGGACACGAGCCATCAACACCTTTTGCCACACATATTGCCAAGTTCTTTGAAAACAGCATCCGCGAGAACAACATTCTCACCTTACCATTTGGAGGCATCATATACACACCGGGCAGTGCCGGGACTATGCACGAGATTTTCAGGGATGCTGAGCAAAACCACTATCTGTCATACGGTATCTCCAGCCCTATGATATTCCTCGGAACCAAATTCTGGACAGAAGAAATGCCGGCCTATCCACTTCTTCAACAGCTGTCAGAGAAAGGGAAATACAAAAACCTCTCCCTGACCCTCACTGATAACTCCGAAGTGGTTAAGAAACAACTCATTGGTTTCCAAGACATGGCCAAAGCCCATCCTGAAGCATTTAATCTTTACTGATGGTCAATCACTCGTAAAAAGCGATTGTAAAAAAAGTCTTTCGTGCCATCATCTGATGTGCCTACAACATAAACTTCGTAATCGTCATCCGTCACAGACGTGATGGTTCCTGTAAAGTCTTTTACAATGGCTGCAACTATCTCTTTCCACTCTATTCGTTCTTTCAATTCTGGTTGTTCCTCAATAGCCTTTCGATAGTCATAAACCCCTATACGACCTGTATCAAGGGTAAATTCACCAAGGGAATAGTCTTCTGGATTCTCTGCGATCTCATCTATCCGTTCTATCGCATCCTCTAACCGACCCTTGATGGCATAGTAATAGCCATCGGCATAAGTGTCAACGACTAAGTCAGAACAATATAACTCAGAGTCTATATCGTTGTCATCGTCTCTTGAATAACACGGATCCATCAACAGAACATCCGTGTTTTGGTAATGAATTGCTTCTTCGAACATCTATTTTCTTCTTTTATATAAAATCGTTAAACACCAATATTCCACTGTAATTATCTGGCGTATTTGATTTTTCACACAAGAATTTCACAATATCAGCCACTTCCTCTGGAGACTTATCATCCATCAATCTGTCTCTGAGTATATCTGGATTGACATAGGAACTGACGCCATTCGTACAGAGGAACACCCTGTCACCAGGCTGTAAGTCGAACTGCCTTATCTCCACATTGGCATTCTGGCGGTGATAAGAGAAAAAACTACGGTTAATGTAGTCTCCCCACACACTTTGTTCGATATGGTCTTCTGTACGATAGACTATACCTACATTGGGTCGAAGGAGGTAACAACGGCTATCGCCACAATGAGCTATGGTTATCTTGTCGTTGTATATAGCAGCAAGAACCATTGTGGTACCTATCTCTACTTTGTGGAGGACATCGGCTTTTGCATCCAATGCTTCTGATGCCCTATAGAAAGCCCCTTTCAACACCGTTTCGGTGTCAGAATCAACAAGTGCCGAATTCCAGTAATCACAAATGGTTGTGCAAATCACCTGGCTTGCCACCTCGCCCATAGCATGACCACCCATGCCATCGCATACGACAAAGAGATATCGATCTTTGTCGGGGTTAACAACAACCTCACAATAGTCCTCATTATCTCTTCGGGCACCACATTCTGAGAATGTTGCATATCTAATCTGTCCCATAATATTTATCGTAAAACTTTGGTGCAAATATACCACTTTTTTCGGGATCAAGCACCATATTCACCCTCAAAAGTCCACTCGCTCACGTTAGAAACCACATTTCCAATGAAATATTGGCTAAACAAGAAGATCGCGGTGTCCAAATTACATGCCTTACTATAAACACGATTTTTGCCAGATGACTGCACAATGCTAACCTCAAAATGAAGATTATCCTCGCTGATTTTCGAAGCCTGCATGAAATTACAGTCCCCTATTGGTTCTGGTGGTGTGAGGATAACAAACTCACTTGAATCATTCATCACGTTTTTACTGCTGTTGCAATGTCGTTGACACATGCTATCTGCTTGACTGTATCGCCTTCATTTAATATCCATTCCATATTCTTCATTTTATGTTATACCAAAATCCTTTAACGGCATAGAGACTGAAAATTGTCCAAATCTATCAAAAAGGTAATACATCCTCTTCAATATCTCTGATGTCTTTATATTCCGGGACTGATACTTGGTAGTGATTGTGGGGTGGCTGTTCCCACTGCATTCTTGGCCATTCCAGATTCTGCTCCATAGTCTGCCGCATCTGCTCTACAGTTGGGTCAGATGGCGACTTGTATCTCTCGTCCAGCGCCTGAAAGGCATAGAGATTGGCTATCTCAACACGTCGGCGGTCGTACTCATAGTCAAGGAAGAAATCGTTCCTGTCTATGGACTTGAACTCAGGACTATCGTTGATGGCATCTTCAACCAGTTCGTTCCACTGCTCAAACTGTTGTACTATATTGTCCTTCTCCAGTTTCAGCAAATAGTAGATGGCAAGATTGACCTCACGGTAGTTAGCTGGTGTAATCACCTTGTTGTAGCGATTTTCACCAACACGTTCAAGCCTCGGCATGAAAGTGTCGATGAAACAACTATCGTGGATGATGCTGAACAAAGTATTGCGGGCTTCATCGTCAGAAATAGTGCGCCCCGTATGCCACAACATCGCCAAATAGTCACTGTCTGACAATTTCGTGCGGTCTATGACATAGTCCTTGTCCTTGGCCAGACGCAGGCAGATGAAGTAGTAGTCGCGTTCATCGGTAAACTCTTCGATATGTTCCTTGATGTATTCCAGTGGGAAGTATCGGATGATAGACCACGAGCACTTATACTCATGGTAAGTTTCCCATAGTTCCTTGACCTTGGGCAAAAAGGAATCGTCCCAATAGCTAATCAACTGGCCATAGGCCCATTCACGGTCTGTGATACAAGAATCCAAAAAAGCGCTAAGAATCTTTTTCTGATCTTTCCAGTCGAGATGATTGAACCGCCTTTGTATTTCCTCACGTGAAACAGAGACTTTACCACTCTTCTTATTGATAAAGTTTCTAATCAATGTAGCGATTGGAGTATTTCTTTTCTTAATACTGTACCTCATATTATCAACTATTACCTATTCTATATAGAGTATACAGACACTACAAAACTATCACATGATGGAGACTTTTTGCATCTTGCCTTGGGCCTTCGCTAAAGTTCTCACGCTCGAAAATAAAATAAATCGCGATTTATTTTGCAATTTGCTCACTAAATCGTATCTTTGCAACTGGCAATGAAGAAGTATCTAAAACAGATTATCCGAATACTGTACCTCTCCGTCAGGTTCTTTACGGCGAAGCGGGTGATGGCAGAGGCATCGGCGCTGACCTACTCTACGCTGCTGGCCATCGTGCCGATACTCGCTGTGATATTCGCCATCGCCAGAGGGTTCGGGTACAACAAATACATCGAGATTTGGTTCCGCGATGCGTTGTCGTCGCAGCCTCAGGCAGCTGAGGTGATTATCGGCTTTGTCAACGGCTATCTGATACATACGAAGAGTGGCGTATTCCTCGGCGTAGGTCTGATATTCATGCTCTACACCGTGCTGATGCTGATGAACAATGTGGAGGAAACATTTAACCAGATATGGCGTGTGAGCAACTCGCGTCCCATTTTCCGATCGTTTACCAACTATCTGGCCATGTTCCTGCTCTTCCCCATCCTGGTGATTGTGATGACAGGTTTCTCCGTGTTTATGGAGACCATTGCCAATTCGCTCCCTAATCTGGTGTTGATAGGTTCGGCAATGCGTATGCTGCTCGACTTCTCACCTTATTTATTAATATCCCTGCTGTTTATAGCGCTCTACGTCTATATGCCGAACACTAAGGTGCGTCTCTCGTGTGCCATCTTGCCTGGTATTCTGGCAGGTGTCTCGATGCAGCTGTTGCAGTTGGCCTACATCCACTCGCAGATGTGGGTGACGGGCTATAACGCCATCTATGGTTCATTCGCCGCCCTACCTTTGTTCATGCTCTGGGTGCAGATATCATGGACCATCTGTCTGTTTGGTGCCCAACTTACCTACACGAACCAGAACCTGAACCGTTATGGCATCAATCTCGAGGATGAGACCATTATGCATCCATTGATCGACATGACTGACGACGAACGTGGACCAGAGGCCACAGAACTCTATTCCGACCGCTTAGACTCATTATAAAAAATTACCCCGCCTCCAATTGGCGGGGTAATTTTTATTATGCGATATCTATCTGGCGTGATACCTTCACCTTCTCTTCGATGACCTTCGGGAGTTCGACGGTGAGTACGCCGTGCTCAACCTTGGCCTTGATATCCTCCTTCTTCACATCGTCCGGCAGGATCAGGGTCTGCTCGAACTTTGAGTAAGAGAACTCACGACGCAGATAGCGCGTGTTCTTGTCTTCCTCCTTCTTCTCGTTCTTGCTCTCCATCTTGATGATCAGGTTGCCCTCATCGTTGATGTGAACATTGAAATCCTCCTTTTTCATGCCCGGTGCGGCCAACTCTACAGTATAGGCCTTGTCGCTTTCTTTCACATTGATAGCGGGAGCCGTGCAATTTGCCTTCGGCATAAAGTCCGTATCAAACAAATCATTGAACACACTAGGAATCCAACTGTTACTTCTCATTACTGGCATCATAATCTTTACCTCCTAATTATATTTTTAATTGTTATACATGTTAACTATTTTAGTGATTGCCTTTCGGCTTTCACACACTAACATGCAAGTTAAATGCCAGAGGGTTTCCTGCTGTCAATTTGTCGCAATCTCACGACAAATTGTCAGAGCAGCCTCTACAGAGGTGACTTGAGAGATGATGACGGAACGTTTGCCTTTGGCCTCGCGGAAGTTGCAACGACGGGGATGGCGCGACACGTAGTCGAGAATCCTGCCAAAAGTCTCACCCTGATAATAGGGACTCTCGTTGTTGCTCACGAAGTAGAGGTACATATTCTGCTGCTTGAGCATGATTTTCTCGATGCCCAGTTGTTTGCCCTGTACGCGGAGAGGCACCACGCTGATCAGTTCCTCGGCCACAGGTGGAATAGCCCCAAAACGATCCTTTAGTCGTTTACGGTAGGCTTCGAGGTCTGCCTCCAGACGGCGACTGTTGGCGAGGTTGTCGAGCTCACGATAGAGCAGCATGCGTTCGGAGTCGCTGGGCACATAGAGATCAGGGAAGTACATCTCGATATCGGACTCAATGGCACAGTCGTCAACCCATTGAAGATTGAAGATTGAAGATTGAGCATTTTTAGCATCAGATTTCTCGGCCTTAATAAATTCCGGATCCTCACTCCGCAGTTCCGTCATGGCCTGGTTGAGAATCTTCTGATAGGTCTCATAGCCCAGGTCGGAGATGAAGCCACTCTGTTCTGAGCCGAGAAGGTTGCCGGCACCACGGATGTCGAGGTCCTGCATGGCGATGTTGATGCCAGAGCCGAGGTCGGAGAAGTTTTCGAGGGCTTCGAGGCGACGGCGGGCATCAGCAGGAAGGGCTGCCAAAGGCGGTGCCAGGAGATAACAGAAGGCCTTGCGATTGCCACGTCCCACACGACCACGCATCTGGTGGAGGTCGGAGAGGCCGAAGTTATGGGCGCCATTGATAATGATGGTGTTGGCATTGGGGATATCAATACCGTTCTCGACGATGGTGGTAGAGAGCAACACATCGTAGTCATAGTTGGAGAAGTCGAGGATAATCTGTTCCAGTTCCTCCGGTTTCATTTGTCCATGACCAATGGCGATACGGGCATCAGGGATATACTTATGAATCATATCGGCAATCTCCTGCAACTGACTGATGCGGTTGTTGACAAAATAGACCTGTCCGTTGCGCGACATCTCGAAGTTAACGGCATCGACGATAATCTCTGAGCCGAAGGTGTGGATCTCCGTCTGGATGGGATAGCGATTCGGAGGCGGCGTCTGGATGACGCTGAGGTCACGGGCGCCCACCAATGAAAACTGCAGCGTACGGGGGATGGGCGTTGCCGACATTGTCAAGGTATCGACATTCGACTTCAGCTGACGCAGCTTTTCCTTCGTGGACACACCAAATTTCTGTTCCTCGTCGATGATGAGCAGACCGAGATCCTTGAACTTCACCGACTTGCCAATGAGCTTATGGGTGCCGATGATGATATCAATCTTTCCGTCAGCCAGGTCCTTCAGCAGAGCAGTGGTCTGCTTCGTGGTACGGGCTCGGGTGAGATAGTCCACACGGACGGGCATCTCCTTCAGACGGGAGGAGAAGGTACGGAAGTGCTGATAGGCCAAGACCGTTGTAGGCACAAGTACCGCCACCTGTTTCCCATCAGTAGCCGCCTTGAAGGCAGCACGCACAGCTACCTCGGTCTTTCCAAAGCCCACATCACCACACACGAGACGGTCCATAGGCTTAGCTTGTTCCATATCGGCCTTCACGTCCTGCGTGGCCTTCAACTGATCAGGCGTATCCTCATAGAGGAAGCTGGCCTCAAGCTCATGCTGCAAATAGGTGTCGTGACTGAAGGCAAAGCCTTTCTCGCGTCGACGCTTGGCGTAGAGTTTGATGAGGTCGCGGGCGATGTCTTTGATATGGTTCTTAGTGCGCTCCTTGAGTCTCTCCCACTGCCCTGTGCCGAGCGTAGACAGACGAGGCGGCTCTCCCCCATCCTGCGACTTATACTTCGACACCTTATATAAAGAATGTATGGAGACGTAGATGCTGTCGCCATGCTGGTAGAGGATCTTGATCATCTCCTGATAGCCATCGCCCTGAGGCATACGAATCAGACCTCCGAACTTGCCGACACCATGGTCTACATGAACCACGAAGTCGCCAATCTCAAACTGTTGTATCTCCTTAAGCGTGAGTGCCATCTTACCACTACGGGCCTTGTCGCTCTTGAGGTTGTACTTATGGAAGCGGTCGAAGATCTGGTGGTCGGTAAAAACACAGATGCGCAGTTCGTTGTCAGCAAAGCCCTCATGGAGCGTTTTATCAACGCCGGTGAACGGTACCTTTGCCTTTTCGGCAAAGATATCCTCCAAACGCTGAATCTGCTTCTGACTGTCGGCGAGGATATATATCTGATACCCTTGAAGGAGATAGTCCTCAAAGGTCTGTGCCAACAGATCGAAGTTCTTGTGGAAGAGGGGCTGCACGGAGATATCGAAGTGGAGTGTTGAGAATTTGGAGTTTTGAGTGGAGGGACGGTGGCCGAACTCGATACGGCGAAGTCTGTTGGCATCGGCCATAAACTGGACACCATTGATGAGTTGTGACTCACGCTGCAGCTGTTGTTCTATCTCACGCTGCTGCATCTCGGTGGCACCCTCCATCAGTTCTGTACGTGCCTGAGTAGAAAAACCTTCCTGATAAGCACGGTCGATGGCATCACGCACATAGAGATAATCCTTGGTAGCCAGAAACATCTCGTCAGGCACAAACGAGAGGAACGGTACCTTCTCATCTGTCATAGAGAGCTGGGGCACCACCTCTATCCGATCACGCTGATCCTTGGAGAGCTGATCCTCCACCTCGAAGGTGCGGATGGAATCAATCTCATCGCCAAAGAAATCGATGCGGTACGGGAACTCACAACTATAGGAATAGACGTCGAGGATGGAACCACGCAAGGCAAACTGACCTGGCTCGTAGACATAATCCACCTCGCGGAAGCCAAACTCATGGAGCGTCTTCTCTATCTCGCCCACAGCAATGACCTGACCTTTCTCAAGCACCAACTGGCGGGCATCAAAGCTCTTCTTCGAGACCACCATCTCGGCGAGAGCCTCAGGGTAAGTCACGATATAGCCCGCTGCCCCACTCGTGAGACGGGCCAAAACTTCTGTGCGGAGAATCTCCGAAGCGGCATCACGCTGGGCATACTTGATGGCCCTGCGATAACTGGAGGGGAAGAAAAGCACATCACTATCACCCAATAACTGTGTCAGGTCGTGATAGAAATAGCCCGCTTCCTCGGCATCCTGAAGGATAAAAAGCACTTGAGGACGACACTTCTTAATGAGACTCGCAAACAGCATCGGGGCACTGGAGCCCACCAACCCATCGAGGAAAATCATCGTAGACGAAGTTTTTCCCAGCTCTTTAGCCAGTGCCGACACCTGTGGCAACTGCGCATATAAATTCTCTAAATCCTGTATATTCATCACGCACTCGGCTTGGCCGCTTGGCTTGTCCAAGAATTTTTGTGCAAAATTACTAAAAAATATACAAATAGCGTGCATGTATCGCAATTTTTTATTAACTTTGCACCATCAAAGCGTATAGCTATGCATGAAAGTGACAGTATAGTCATCATACCAACGTATAACGAGAAGGAGAATATCGAGAAGATCATCCGTGCGATATTCGCCCTCCCTAAGTGTTTCCACATCTTAGTCATCGACGACGGTTCCCCTGACGGAACGGCGGCTATCGTGCACGGCCTGATGATGACGGAGTTCTGCGATCGGTTGTTTATTCTTGAGCGCAGTGGCAAGTTAGGCCTGGGTACCGCCTACATCGCAGGTTTCAAATGGGCCTTGGAGCGCACCTACGAGTACATCTTCGAGATGGATGCCGACTTCAGCCACGACCCCAACGACTTGCCGCGCCTCTACCACGAGTGCCACGACAATGGATATGACTTATCCATAGGCAGTCGTTACGTGAGTGGGGTGAATGTTGTTAATTGGCCCGTTGGGCGTGTACTGATGAGTTATTTCGCTTCTAAATATGTACGCTGTGTCACGGGATTCCTGGTTCACGACACCACGGCAGGGTTCGTATGCTACAAGCGTCGCGTGCTGCAGACCATCGAGCTCGACAAGATTCGTTTCAAGGGTTATGCCTTCCAGATAGAGATGAAATATACGGCCTACAAGATCGGCTTTAAGATTAAAGAGGTGAGCGTGATTTTCGTCAACCGTCGTGAAGGTACCAGTAAAATGTCGGGTGGCATCTTCGGAGAGGCGTTCTTCGGTGTGATGAAGCTCAGATGGGATGGTTGGACGAGACAATACCCGAAGATTAGTGAGAAGTGAGAATGAAAAACAAAACGAGAAACTGTGAAACTCTTAGTCAATATATTGTATAAGATTTACCAGATAATCATCGCATTTCCCGTGTTGGTGATCTGGACCATTTTTACTGCTTTGGAGGTAGGTTTAGGAACCACACTTGGCAACGGGCATTACTGGGGTTATGTACCAGGACGTTGGTGGGGAAAGGTTATCCTCAGGGCGTTTCTGATTCCCGTTACGGTGGAGGGTCGTCAGAATCTGGAGAAGAACCAGAGTTACGTGTTTGTGGCCAACCATCAGGGCATCTTCGACATTTTCCTCATCTACGGTCATCTGGGCCGCAACTTCAAGTGGATGATGAAGAAGCAGTTAGGTCATATTCCTTTCTTAGGCTATGCCTGCAAGAAGTCGCATCAGATATTCGTAGACAAGAGCGGTCCCAAGGCCGTCAAGAGGACCTACGACGCAGCCCGTGAGATCCTGCAGGAAGGCTACTCCGTGACAGTCTTCCCTGAGGGAGCCCGTTCATTTACGGGCCACATGGGCAAGTTCAGAAAGGGGGCATTCGCTCTGGCCGACGAGTTGCAGCTGCCAGTAGTACCACTGACCATCAACGGCTCGTTTGATATCCTGCCACGTACCCGAGGATTCGTAAACATCGTCAACTGGCATCCCCTCCGTCTCACTATCCACGAGCCCATCTATCCCATTGGAAAGGGACCAGAGAATGTGGATGCCACCATGCGTCAGGCCTACGACTCCGTAATGTCAGCTATGGAGCCCCAGTACCAAGGATTTGTAGAAAACCCCGACCAATGATCGCAAGAGATATCCTGTTGTTCCTGCTGCTGATCATCCTACCTTTCTTATGTATCGACCTCAGATGGTTCAAGGGAAAGAAAGCATGGTGGAAGCGGCTGTTGTGGTGGATGCCCTGCGTGGCGATGACGGCCTACTGCGGATATCTGGCCATGGAGCGCGACTTTATCCCTGGCAACGACCGGATATTTATTCTTTACGGTTTTCTATTCCTCCTAGGACTGATCATCATCCCCATGTGGACGTTTCTCATCTGCTCTTCCCTTGGGAAAGGATGTTCCTGGATAGTACGCAAATGCAAAAAATCACCCAGGCGCAAACCAAGGAACTATGGCAATCTCTTAGGCGTATTATCTGTTCCTGTCGTATGGTTTATCCTCTTCTGGGGTACGTTCGTGGGATTCAACAAGTTGGAAGTCAATCATACAGACTACATATCCAAAGACCTGCCCAAGGCATTCGACGGTTATCGCATCGTGCTCTTCTCTGATGCCCATGTAGGCAGTTACCAGAAGCATAACAGCTGGTTGTTGCAACGCGCCGTCGACAGCATCAACGCCCAGAAGCCCGATATGATCATCTTTGCCGGCGACCTGCAGAATATCCAGCCACAAGAGCTTTATCCCCATATCGACGTGTTAGGAGCGTTGAAGGCAAAGGATGGCATCTATTCTGTGCTTGGTAACCACGACTATGCGGAATATATCGGTGGCGACGAGGCCATCAAGGCTGCCAACTGCAAAGAGACCGTCAGTCTGGAGCGACAGATGGGATGGAACGTGCTGCTGAATGAGCACTGTACCATCGAACGCGACAAAGACCACATCATCCTCGCTGGCATGGAGAACGACGGCGATGGTAAGAGGTTCCCACAGAAGGGCGATATCAACAAGACTTTAGAGAATGTCGCAAAGCATGACTTTATCCTGATGTTGGAGCACGATCCTTCAGCCTGGCGGCGCAAGATTGTCAAGGACGGGCGCAGTCAGCTGACACTCAGCGGGCATACCCACAAGATGCAATTCTCGCTCTTCGACTGGTGCCCGTTATCTCTGACAGGCAAGGAGTTTAATGGTTGGTATCAGGAAGGCAGCCAACAGCTCTTCGTCACAGCCGGTCTTGGTGGTCTCATCCCCTTCCGTTTCGGTGCCACGGGCGAAATCGTGGTGCTCACCCTCCGCTCTCACTAACCACTTAAAACTATAGAGATATGAGAAAAAACGTATTTACGCTTGCTGCAGTCATCGCAGCCTTGTTCATTTCATTATCCTGCTTCGCTCAGACAGGAAAGGTTAACAACTTCCGCATCAAGCGCGGTACAAACATCAGCCACTGGCTCTCACAGTCTGAGCAGCGTGGTGAGGCCCGCAGGCTTCACATCCAGGAGGACGACTTCGACCGTCTGGAGGACCTGGGCTTTGACTTCGTGCGTATCCCCATCGACGAGGTGCAGTTCTGGGACGAAAAGGGCAACAAGTTACCTGAGGCATGGGACCTGTTGAAGAACGCCCTCGACTGGAGCCGTAAGCACAACCTGCGTGCCATTGTAGACCTTCACATCATCCGTTCACACTATTTCAATGCTGTCAACGAAGCTGATCAGGCCGCTAACACCCTGTTCACCTCTGAGAAGTCTCAGGAGGATCTGCTGAACCTCTGGCGCCAGCTCTCAGCATTTCTGAAAGACCGCAGCTGCGACTGGGTGGCCTATGAGTTTATGAACGAGCCTGTGGCCCCAGAGCACGAACAGTGGAACCAGCTGGTGGCCAAGGTACACAAGGCCCTTCGCAAGTTGGAGCCTCAGCGTACACTCGTGGTTGGCTCAAACATGTGGCAGGGACACGAGACGATGAAGTATCTGAAGGTGCCCGAGGGCGACAAGAACATCGTACTCTCCTTCCACTACTACAATCCGATGATCCTCACACACTATGGTGCTTGGTGGACACCACTGGGCAAATATAAAGGTAAGGTACACTATCCTGGCGTGCTGGTGTCTAAGGAAGACTTCGATGCCGCTCCTGACGAGATCAAGGATCAACTGAAGCCCTACACAGAACAATATTGGGACATCAACAAGATCCGTGAGCAGTTCAAGGATGCCATCGAGGCAGCGAAGAAATACGGTTTGCAGCTGTTCTGCGGCGAGTGGGGTGTCTATGAACCCGTAGACCGTGAGCTGGCCTATAACTGGACTCGTGATATGCTGACCGTCTTCGACGAGTTCAACATCGCTTGGACCACCTGGTGTTACGATGCCGACTTCGGTTTCTGGGACCAGCAGCGTCACACCTATAAGGATCGTCCGCTGGTAGAGCTCCTGATGTCAGGCAAGCCCCTGGAGAAATAATCAAAGGTATTTAGAGGTTCGAAGCGAGGAACTTACGAACCACCTCTATGGGAAGACCACGACGGCGGGCATAGTCTCGCAGCTGGTCTTCCCCTATTTTTCCCAGATTGAAATAGCGGGCCTGAGGATGAGAGAACATCAGGCCGCTCACGCTGGCGTGGGGCTTCATCGCCCCACTCTCCGTCAGGCGGATACCAATCTGTTTCATATCCAACAAATCATCCAACACAAAGTTCAGACTGGTATCTGGCAACGAAGGATAACCAACCGCAGGACGGATACCTTGAAACTTCTCCACCAACAACTCGGGAATCGAGAGCGTCTCATCCTTGGCATAGCCCCAATACACCTTTCTCACCTGCTCATGCATCCGCTCGGCAGCAGCCTCAGCCAAACGGTCGGCCAAGAGCTGTACCATCATCTTCTGATAAGGATCGGCATCGAAATCGGTTTCCAGTCCCATGTCCACGGAGGTGGCGAAAAGCCCGATTTTGTCGCTTTCACCACGCGAAAGCGGCAAGATAAAGTCTGAAAGACATAGATATGGCGGTTTTCCTTGCTGCTGTCGCAGCAAAGGAAGTCTTTTACCGTTTAGAATGATATCATCACCATCGGCATTGGCATCGAAGAGACCAAAGAGACCATACACATGATAGCGGTCATTGAGTTGCGTCAGCAAGGTCTCTGCCTCTGAACGCAGACGCACCTTCTCGGAATCCTCCTTGACCTGCCAGGCAAAGAAGAAATACACCCAGTTCACGTAAGGAACCAGTTCGGAGATTTCATAGGTTAGCTTCATCTGAATTCCACAGGCTGTCCGATATAGTTGGTGTCTACTTTTCCCTGTCCATAGACTGTATGGCCGTTGCAGAGCGTCCGTTCCACACGCCAGAGGAACATGTGTCCTTCCATCGGACTCCAACCACATTTACTCAGGATCATATCCTTCGTCACCGTCCACCCTGTATTGGGTCGCACCAACACGATATCTGCCTGATAACCCTCACGCAGGAAACCACGCTGACGCACGTCAAAGAGTCGGGCTGGGTTATGACACATCAACTCTACCAGTCGCTCCAGCGAGAGCACACCCTGATCCACGAGTTCCAGCATCGTGACCAAAGAGAACTGAATCATCGGCATACCACTGGCGGCTTTGGCACAGCCTCCTTCCTTCTGTGTCAGCAGGTGAGGTGCATGGTCGGTGCCTATCACGGTGATACGACCATCGTTGAGCGCCTCGCGGAGCATTTCCCGATCGCGCTCTGTCTTGATGGCGGGGTTACACTTGATACGAGTGCCAAGGGCGGCATAGTCTCTGTCGCAGAAGTAAAGATGACTCACGGTGGCTTCGGCAGTGATATTTTTTTCTTTGCCCAGAAGTCCCAGTTCTTTGGCAGTGGTGAGGTGGGCAACGTGGAGACGGGCGTGATGTTTCGTTGCCAACTCCACAGCCAACTTAGTACTCTCATAGCAAGCCTCCTCACTCCGGATCTCCGGATGATGGGTCACCTTCGGATCCTCACCATACTTTTCCTTGGCCTCAGCCATGTTTCTATTGATGATATCCGTATCCTCACAATGTGTCATCAGTGGCAGTGGTGAAGAAGAGAATATCTTCTCCAGCGCCTCCCGACGGTCCACAAGCATATTACCCGTACTACTCCCCATGAAGAGCTTTATACCGGGGATACGATGGACGTCGAGTTGTGGGAAAAGACCTGTGTTATCATTGGTAGCCC
>Ga0247608_10000588_pt1 | contig 57225 bp, 44 predicted proteins | sample 176DNAGHGlowgp2_FD_193490 | JGI IMG/M metagenome (GOLD analysis project Ga0247608, IMG submission 193490) | Sheep rumen microbial communities from Palmerston North, Manawatu-Wanganui, New Zealand - 1766 DNA GHGlow gp2 | ecosystem: Host-associated > Mammals > Digestive system > Stomach > Rumen ... | reverse complement strand
CGCAACGCATCGCATCGTACATATACTTGTTAGAATTTTGACTGAATCCTCCAGTAGTTGGCTGTCCATTAAATTCTGAATAGTCAGCAAACAAACCTGATGAAGAGTGACAAGATTTCTCCAAGTGACCACGTGTTGGAGCCAAGCAGCTCTCCCACTTGTCGTTGTTCGTGTCAGACCATCTTGCGAACAATTCAACGAAAGCTGGAAGGTCGTAAGAAGGGTCTCCAAAGTTCGAACAGTTATAAGGCTGGAATGTGATGATCTTATATGATTCGTTAAACAATGATCCATTACCATTCTTCCAGAATCTTGACAGACAGTATTGAGCGTCCTTCAAGTAAGAAGGCTCATTCCAACGGTTTGCAGCCAAAAGCAATGAAGTCACGAAATACATTTCACCGTCAGGAGCGCAGTTAGCATCCTGTGCAGAGCCGTCTGGGTTACACTTCCACTTGAAGTAGCCTTCCCACTGTCCTGAAGTATGAAGCATGTGATTCTTTGCGAACTTCCAAAGCTTGTCGAACTCTGTCTTATGGTTTGTCTGAACACAAATCATCATACCATAAGATTGACCCTCTGAACGGACATCATTGTTGTTGATGTCTTTTACATACGCTTCGCCACCATTTTCATAGTAAACCTTGCTGTTGTCGTTTCCTTTGAAGTAGTGATTCCAAAGCTGATCAAGTTTTTCCTGAATCTCCTCATCTGTCTTTCCTAGATAAGTTTTGAATGGAGATGGATAAACTCCTGTATAGTATGCACCTGATTTCTGAACATTGCCATTATCACATGAAGGTCCGAAATAAGCTCCATTCTCATCGAAGAATGTTGTTCCACCAGCTACTGGAGATGATCCGCCTTCGCTTCCTTCTCCGCCTTCACTACCTTCGCCACCTTCACTACCTTCGCCACCTTCGCTTCCTTCTCCACCTTCTTCGATATCACCCTTAGAGAATACCAAGTAATCAATATTAGTGTAATTGTTATCAAACTTAAGTTTTAGAGTATGTTCTCCCTTAGTAAGAGTGACCTTACCCTTAGCCATTGTGTAAGTTTCCCAATCTCCCTTTCCAGTACCAGTAATAGAAGTTGCATTCTTTCCATCTATTTCAATGGAAATCTCTGGATCTGTACTTCCGTTAGCCATGTAAGCACCAACATTATACTCACCAGCTTCTTCTACATTAATAGTATACTTCAACCATTCTGACGATGCTGTGTAACCAACTGCATAACCATCAGTAGTTTTTACAATATCAACACCATCTTTACGGTACTCCTTTCCTTCATTCTCATCATCAGTATCAGAATATCCAAATCCATTACCTCCCTTATCGTAGTTCTCACACTCTAACTTTCCAGGGATAGCAATTGCACCCTTGTAAGGTTCCTCTGTTTCAGTAGGCTCTAGAGGTGCTCCTCCACCACATACAGAACCCTTACCTTTACAACCATTCCAGCACATAGAAGCGTAAGTATACTCAATAGAACCAGAACCATTACCAGACTCACATAAGAGTTTACAATCATAGATACCTCCTAATGAAACATTCTTTTGCTCCCATGCTTTGAAGTGCTCAGTAACATTGATTGTTCCACATGTTGTATAAGAAGAACGTACAGCAAAAATCTGTGTGAAAGTCTTTCCATCACCTTCAATTGAAGGAGCATTTACTCTCTGTCCTACTTTCAAAGTGTATTGTACTCCATCCACTGTGTAAGTTCCTCTATCCTGTGCTCCATAGAAGTTGCCACTACCACCGAAAGAGTCGTCCACAATATAGTACTCTACCAATGGGTTCTTAGTCCAACCATATACTCCAATGTAAGAATAGTTAGATCCACCACCCTGCTTAGTATAGTTGTAACCTGCGATGATAGGATCAAGAGCAGCATGTTTCTTAGATGCACTTCCGTCATAGTAACCTACACGTGCAAGGAAGTCTCCTGAATTGTTCCAGTTTGCCTTGAAAGCACATTCTGCATCTCCACCAAACACCGTCATTGAGCCAGGAGTTCCATTATCATGCCATAGTTCAAGGCTGTATCCGTTTCCAACATCCTGAACGCCGTTAGAATTAATTGTTTTTCCTCCAGAGAACTTAGTTTTCTGAGAACATGGATCAACAGGGTCTGAAGCAACAGAACCACCGTTGTTTCCAGAATTGTTATTTCCGTTGTTTCCAGAATTGTTGTTTCCGTTGTTTCCAGAGTTGTTGTTTCCGTTGTTTCCAGAACTGCTGCCGTCATTTCCGTCGCCAGAATCACTATTGATCTCCATTGTAGCATACTTGAAATCAACATATCCCTTTCCGCCTCCGGCTTCAGCCAAGATTTGAGCCTCCATCAAACCTCCAAGGTTCAGGCCCAAATTCTTCCATTGTCTAAAGTGCTCAGAAATATGGATAGTTCCACATTGACGACGAGACTGACGAATACTGAAGATTTGAGTAAATGTAGAGTTACCCCACTTAGACTCTCCTGTTCGAGTACCTGTCCAAACAGCATAATCTTCACCATCGACCTTAATTGTTCCTACCTTTCTTCCAATGTAAGAACCACCTGGAGTTCCACGGTCATGCAACCAGTCGTCTACAATATAATACTCGATTTGAGGATTGTCCATCCAACCATAGATTCCTACGTAAGAGTAAGAACCTCCATCATCACCCGACTTTGTAAACTGATAGTTAACGACCAAATTACCGCCCAAGTTGTCAACAGATGGTTTATTACCCCACGATTTACCAACACGACCCAAGTAGTCACCCGCATTATTCCATTCTGCTTTGAATGCAGCTTCCTGGTTGTAAATGGTAATTGAGCCAGAGCCACCACCATTACGCCACAACTCATAGCTGTAACCTGACTGGGTGTTTCCTGTCTGCTGATTTCTTCCATTGAATTCGATTTTCTGTCCTCCACCAACATTAGGAGTGACAGAGCACGGATCCACTGCGAAAACAGTGCCTGGTGCTAGCGACAAATATGCTGCTAAAGCGCCAAAAATTAGTTTAGAATTACTTTTCATTGTGTAATTTGTTATAGAGTTTAGAAGATAGTCCGCCGACCATCATTTGTTTAAAGTTATTCCATCAAACAGACCACGTCTGCTGACTTCAAAAAAGAGTTTTAAGAATTAAGTTTCATTTGACGATGTTTACTTTCTTGTAATGCTCACCACTTGAAGTGACTGCCGCAACAATATAAACACCAGCCGCAACATTTTCAACATTCAAGACGTTATCTTTTCCTATCACAATCGGCATTCCTGTCATGCCAATCAAACTAACCTGCTTAACGTCTTCTGAAGATACTATTTTAATAGTTTTGCCATCAAACAGTGTTTCAATTTCTGAAACGACTCCATTTAACTTATTAGAAGAACTCTCCGACGTGAATTTAACAAAATCAATATTAGTATAATTATTGTTGAATACCAATCTCATCGTATGAGTACCCTCTGTCAGAGTAACCTTGCCTGCTGCCAAATAATAAGTGTCCCAGTCATTTCTGACACTCTTCCCTGTCAACGAACAAGTGTCCTTGCCATCAAATATCAAGTCTACCTTTGGTGAAGAATTTCCATTCGCCATACTGGCTTCCACATCATACACATCATCCAACTTTACATTTATGGTATATTCCAACCATTCACCAGTCTTTGTGTAGCCGACAGCATATCCGTCTGGAATTTCAACTATATCTACTCCATCATTTCGATAAACCTCACCATCATTAATTCTGTCAGTGTCGTAATACGCCACTTTCGAACCACCTTTATCATAATCCTCGGCTTCTACGACACCAGGGATCAAAATAGTGTCCTTAAAAGGAGCTCTTTCTTCTGGAATTATAGGTCCATTCTCGTCGCCAATCCACATTGTGGCATAATGGTAATCGATAGTTCCTTTGCTTCCACCTGTTTCAATTGCAATTTTACAATCGTAAAGAGGTCCTGTTTTTACATTCAGTTTTTCCCAAGCCTTGAAATGTTCTGTGACGGAAATATGTCCACATTGACGAGTGCCACCCTGACGTACTGAAAACACTTGCGTAAAATTCATATTTTCACCCAACACCGACGGCATATTTATCATTGTGCCTTTATAGATGTTGTATGTTGCACCGTCAATCACAGCAGATCCAATTTTTGTTGTATTCCACGGATCTGTCATACGATTGTATGAGTCGTCACATATATAGAATTCAACCAATGGATCTTTCGACCACCCATATATTCCAATCAACGAATAATCGTAGCTTGAACCTGTCTTAGTATAGGAATATTCAGCATGAATATCTCCATCTAAATCTTTATATGACGGAGTGTTTTCATCTTCTTTTCCCCAGAAATACCCTACTCTCGCAATAAAGTCGCCCGACTCATTCCATTCTGCCTTGAAGGCACAATCAGCATCGTCATAAACTGTGACCTTGCCATTTTTTCCTTTACACCAGAGTTCACAGTTAAACCCATTATCGAGAGGGTAATTATCACTTTCAGTAAAGACCGTTCCCCCACTCAACTTTGTATCCATATCACATGGGTCGACCGCAAATGCAGAAAACACATTTGATACCAAAGATAAAATTATTAATATGAGTGTTGGAATTTGTCTCATAGCGTTTTAGTTATAGATTCAATTCCAAATATAAGTGTTATGACGGGAAAATCACCGTCATAACACATTTTTTTTATCTTTTGATCATAACTTTCTTGACAAATTGAGCTTTTTCTGTAGAAATCACAGCCATATAGACTCCAGCAGGAAGGTTTGCGACACTGATTTCCGATGAATTTGTCGAAACTACCTTATTTCCAATCATGTCAATGATCTCAACAGATTTAATCTGCTCTTCAGCTACAATATTAATCTTATTAGAAGCTGGATTTGGAACAATAGCAACGCCTTTAGCTTTCACGTTCTCAACATCAGAGATCTCGATTGCCACTTTGTATAACTTACAATCCTTAAAGTCATATATGTCTGTTGGCGAATCATATTTCACTCCATTGTACTCGTTCTGTGCAGTTATCTCAGTAACACTTGGTGCAGGCTTATAGATCTTGAAGCTTCCACACAAGTGTAGCATTGCCAAGTAGTGAACCAATCCATCGTAGTAACGGTACTGACCTGTCATCAACTGTCCGTTCCATGCCTTCTTAAGATTAGTCTTAACCTTTTCATCGTTTGCTGGATCGTCCATCAAAGCAAAGCATCCTACTGCGTTTGCACCACACTCTCCAAGTGTATACGACTCAGTACCTCCTGTTCCGTCCCAGTTGAAACGGGCATGCTGATAACCATCTTTCTCGAAATGATTGATCAAACGTGTCATCATGGCATTCTGAGTCTTCTTGTCAGCACCGAACAAGTAATAGTCCATACCAACGTTCATAGCGCAACGCATCGCATCGTACATATACTTGTTAGAATTTTGACTGAATCCTCCAGTAGTTGGCTGTCCATTAAATTCTGAATAGTCAGCAAACAAACCTGATGAAGAGTGACAAGATTTCTCCAAGTGTCCACGAGTCGGTGCCAAGCAGCTCTCCCATTTGTCGTTGTTGGACTCAGACCATCTTGCGAACAATTCTATGAAAGCAGGAAGGTCGTATGAAGGGTCTCCGAAGTTAGAACAGTTATATGGCTGGAATGTGATGATCTTGTATGATTCGTTGAACAATGATCCATTGCCATTCTTCCAGAATCTTTGCAAGCAGTATTGTGCATCCTTAAAGTAAGATGGTTCATTCCAACGGTTTGCAGCCAAAAGCAATGAAGTCACGAAATACATTTCACCGTCAGGAGCACAGTTAGCATCCTGTGCAGAACCGTCTGGGTTACACTTCCACTTGAAGTAGCCTTCCCACTGTCCTGAAGTATGAAGCATGTGATTCTTTGCGAACTTCCAAAGTTTGTCGAACTCTGTCTTATGGTTTGTCTGAACACAAATCATCATACCATAAGATTGACCCTCTGAACGGACATCATTGTTGTTGATGTCTTTTACATATGCTTCGCCACCATTTTCATAGTAAACCTTGCTGTTGTCGTTTCCTTTGAAGTAGTGATTCCAAAGCTGATCAAGTTTCTCCTGAATCTCCTCATCTGTCTTTCCTAGATAAGTCTTGAATGGAGAAGGATAAACACCTGTATAGTATGCACCTGATTTCTGTACATTGCCATTATCACATGAAGGTCCGAAATAAGCTCCATTCTCATCGAAGAATGTTGTTCCACCAGTTACAGGCTGAGGATCATCTCCACCACAATCTGTACATGGTTCATCTCCACTGCCACCACAATTTTCTACTTTAATAGATGAAGTCTGCACCAAAACAGATCCTCTAGCGTTTGTGATTGTCAACATGCCAGAACCTGCAGCTTTTGGTTTCCAATCAATAGAACCTGCTGCATTGATACCATCTTTAATTGTATAACCAGCAACACCACTGAACTCTACATAATTGATATTACATCCGGCACCATCGTTAGTAGACTTGATAAATACTCTCATCTTGCTTGTTGACACAGGATCAAATGTAGTGCTGAAATCATGACCTACTGTTTTTCCTGTATATGCAGTCTTCCATGAACCACTCTCGTCATATTGAACCTCAAAACTTGAGATTGTGCTATACTCAGTACACTCATCAATCTTGATGCCACCAACTGTTTGTGTTTTTCCGAAACTGAATTCCACCCATTCGTCTGAGCCTTCCATTGAACCCCAACGGCTGTTTCCACCATGGTTGCCATCATCAGTTAAGATATTATCGACTGTCCAATAAGGATTATCTGCTGTCTCACCCCACTCTGAAGATGCCTTTACGCTAGAAACTGAAATTTCTGTTGAGCTTGCACCTGTTCCCCAGTTTAGTGAATATGTTCTGTCAGCAGCGTCGCCACTCATTGTCCAAGTCACCTTGTAAGTAGAGTCTTTACAATATTGAGAAGCTGAAACTGAGATTTTAAATTCTGGATCTGGAACAGCTGGCTTGCCTGAACCTACAACAATATCTCCACCATTTGGCACAGCCTTGAAGTATACATATCCATCAAGAATATCATACTCAATCTCCTTTTCATCTTGAGTAACTTTAAGATCAGACCATCCGTCCTTCATAGGCACACGCACTGACAATGGATATTTCCAATCACAAAGTTTATTGTCCAAGCTATGAGTCAATGTATATGTCTCGCTGGATGAGTCGCCACTTTTTTTCTGGAACTTTGAATTGTCACGCTCCTTAGAATACATGATAGCGTCACGAGCAGTACATACCCAATAATCCTTCTTGTTCTGGTTCAACCACTGCAATGTTCCAGTGAATGCATCCGGACTAGTTGGAGAATAGCTGCCATTAGCTTCACGACCCTGGATACCATGGATTAGGAACACCATCCAACCTCCGTTAGCTCCAGAACATCTGCTTGTAAATTGATTCTGTGAATTGACTCCCTGGGTTCCACAAATCTGGCAGTCAAATCTTGCCAAGTTTGATGGCGACTTACTGTTAGTCTGTCCACCACAAATACGGCCACCAATATAATAACTAAGTGTGTTGCTTATCTCATTACAGTTAGGATAAGCAATTGTCAAACAAGGTTGACCAATCTGTCGCTCAATAGTAGACTTTGAAGATGCCAACTCGCCCGAATTACCACTATGCGAGTCTGTATGGCTTCCGATCTCATGACCTTTTTGTGCAATACTTTTATATGGACTCCAATCTCTTGTCCAATTAGTCACCACATAGAAAGTTGCCTTAAAACCATATTTGTCCAATTGTTCTGCAGCCCACGAATGTGAGTTGACCTCATTGGCTCCATCATCGAATGTAAACGTAATCGCTGACTTTGCCCAATCTTCCCAGGTGGCTATCTCCTGTGCCTGCACAAAAGACATCGAGGCCACCATTGCCGTTGTTAAAAGTAAATTCTGTTTCATATGCTTAGCGTTTTTTTTCGTTAGTAATAGTGTAGACGAAAGTAAATCTTCGTTTACGTTTGCAATATTATCTTAAAGTTACCCAATGCAAAATGTGATTACAATTAATTTTTGACGTTTTTTTCTCAAACATGCTCGCTAACATACGATGATTTTTTTTTCTATGTTTTTTGACGATTTTTTCACGGTTTTTCCAGCATTTCAAAAAAAATAATGTATTTTTTCAATGTCAACGTTGCAAGAATAAATTTATGTATTACCTTTGCAATGTCAATTCGTCGATAATCAAAGACGATTTATCGACAGATTTAAGGCTAACACAAAAACAAACACTAAAATAATAACTTCAAAATTTGTAAGCGTATGAAAAGACTATTTACTTCACTTAAAAAGTCAGCATCATTGATTGCTATTTTGGCTATATCTGGAATGACTTTCAACGCATCTGCTGAAAAACTTTCTGGAAACACAGCTGCCGAAATCGCTGCAATGATGACCACAGGGTGGAACCTAGGAAACACATTCGACGCCACAAGCGGCAAAAACGGCGGATACGGTCTTGACGCAGAAACATCTTGGGGACAACCTAAAACAACCCAAGAGATGATCACCGCAGTTCGAAAAGCAGGCTTCAACACTATACGTATCCCTGTTTCTTGGGGAAAACATTCTAATTTCAGCGAAGATCCAGAAAATTTCACAATCAGTGAAGAATGGATGGCTCGTGTCAAAGAAGTTGTAGACTACTGCTACAATGAAAACTTATTCGTAATTCTGAACATACATCACGACAACAATTCTGGTAATATCATTTACACATTAAAGGATGATGGTGAATCAGAGTTTTTCATCAGAGGGGTTTGGCGTCAAATCGCAGAGGCTTTCAAAGACTACGACCAACATTTGATTTTTGAAATCATGAATGAGCCTCGTCTGGTTGGAACTTCCTACGAGTGGTATTTCAACCCTGACAATCCTCCTGCCAAAGTCATCCCTGCTTTGGAAATGCTAAATAAATTCAACCAAATTGGTGTGGACGAAATTCGTGGAAACGGTTCCGTTGAAAACAAAGACCGTGTGATCATGTGTCCTGGATATGCAGCTTGCAAAGAGGGTTGCATGACATCTTATTTCCAATTGCCAACTGACGAGACTCCAAACCGTCTTGCTTTATCTTTACATGCATACCGTCCATACGACTTATGTTTGGGAAGTTTATCAACATGGAAAGACAGCTACAGCAATGAAATCAAAACATACTTTAAAGATGTATATGAAAAATTCATCGTCGGCATGGGAGTTCCTGTAATCATTGGCGAAGAGTCTTGCTCTGCAAGATTCACAAGTAATGAATATAGCAACCAAGAAGATCGTCTTAAATGGGTTGAAGCTTATTACTCTGTCACAAAAGAATATGGTATGCCAGCTGTACTGTGGGACAACAATGTATTCAAAAGCAACAAAGGAGAAGCTCACGGTCATTTCAACCGTGAAGAATTAACTTGGTACGACCGTCCATTCATCCAGAAAATCATGGATGTACTCGGTATTCAAGATGTGGACAATATCTCTATTGACTATTCATTGTCTGTAGGTCCAAACCCTGCATCGAACAACATCTACGTTTCGGCAGACAATGAGCTACAAAATATCACAATTTACACAACTAGCGGAGCTAGAGTTCTCTACAAAGAGATTTCTGGAAACAACGCGGAAGTCGGAATCTCTATGCTCAACAAAGGAATTTATAATGCTGTCGTCAAGACAGAATATGGAGTTAACGTAATAAAGTTAATTTTGAAATAGTAGTAAGGTTTTTCATGATAATGGGCTTGGTTTCGGGAGAAGCTGAGCTCATTGCTTTTTTTAATCACCTCACTTCTGATTTCTGTAATATGTGATCAAATTTCCATCAATCTCCTCTATTCTATCCAAATCAGCGACAAATCTTGGAGCAGATACCCCCTCTCTTATAAGAAGACGTGGATTTCTCTCCACTCTTGCCTCATCCCATATTCCTGCATTTATAAACGCCTGTAGTGTTCTTGCTCCACCCTCAACAATTAACGATTGTATGTTTGATTCATACAGACATTTCATCAATGCTTCCATCTGCACTCCATTCGTATCAAATGGCAATGTCGCAACCTTCACATTGGATTGATAATTGCCATTGTTTGATTTCTCTGTGACCACTATCGTCTCTGCATCAGAAGAAAAGCATTTGCTGTCGGCAGGAACAATAAGATTTCTATCAAGCAATATTCGCGTCGGATTTTCTCCACTCCAATGGCGTACCGTAAGGCTTGGATTATCATTCAGGGCTGTCTGCGTGCCGACGAGAATGCCCGACTCTTCAGAACGAAGTTTGTGGACATATCTCATTGTCTCAGGTGTGGAAATTTTTATCGGTTCTCCGTTTTTGCCGGCGATAAATCCATCTGTGCTCTCAGCCCATTTCAATATGATATAAGGTCGACGTTGGGAATGGAATGTGAAAAAACGACGGTTGAGATGCCATCCTTCGTCTGCCAACACTCCCGTCTTCACTTCTACTCCAGCATTCTGCAACATCTGCACTCCCCTACCGTCTACCTTGGGGAACGGATCAACATTGCATATCACGACCTTTGGAATACGATGCTTTATAATCAATTCAGCACACGGTGGTGTCTTTCCCCAATGTGCACATGGCTCCAAACTGACATACATAGTGCTTCTTGAAAGTTTAGATTTGTCCACGACAGAAGCCACTGCGTTGACCTCGGCGTGAGGCCCACCACACTTACGATGATAACCTTCACCGATTATCTCACCGTCGCACACAATCACAGCGCCCACCATTGGATTTGGAGCCGCATGACCTTTTCCACATTCTGCGAGCTGAAAGCATCGCCTCATATACATTTCGTCGAGAGTCATAATATCATCTTTAGGGGTTATTTTTCGATTAAAGAGGCCAATTCGTCAATATTATTGGCGACGGTGAAGAAATCCACACCTACATTCATAAAACCGTCTTCCGTTGCCTTATTAAACATTTGTATCAAATTATCATAGTATCCATGACTGTTGTAGATCACCACTTTGCCTCCAAACAATCCCAATTGACGCCAGGTGATGGCCTCCAAAACCTCTTCAAACGTTCCGTTGCTGCCAGGCAAAGCTATCGCCATATCAGCCATATCCAACATCGTTTTCTTGCGTATATGCATGTCGTCCACAACAATATGCTCCACTTTATCGTATGCCCATCCACGCTCCACCATAAACTGAGGAATGACCCCCTTGATTATGCCACCGACACTCATCACTCCATCGGCAAGTGAGCCCATCACACCACATGCTCCGCCTCCATAATAGACAGTGATTCCTAATTTTGCAAGAGCCACTCCCACACGAAACGCTTCATCTGAATATTTGGCAGAAGAATTGGAGTTTGAGCCTCCATATACGCATACACTTTTTATCATATAGCATTAAAATTCAATACAAATATCAAAAATAATGAAATTCCGGCATAAAATCAAGCCGCAGAAACAATCAAAACAAAAAAGGCAAACAGAGCGAACTCCGTTTGCCTAATATGAAGCTTTATAATTCAGATTACCAAGCGAACAAAGGATAATTAGCCATCATGCTATTAACCTTCTCACGTACAGCCTTGATGTTTGCATCGCTTTCTGGATTAGAAAGAACTGTATCGATCATCTCAACAATCTCAACCATCATGTCCTCCTTAGCGCCACGAGTTGTGATTGCTGGAGTACCGAAACGTAGACCTGATGTCTGGAATGCTGAACGAGTGTCGAATGGCACCATGTTCATGTTTGTAGTGATGTCTGCGGCAACAAGAGCTGTCTCTGCCATCTTACCTGTCAATTCAGGGAACTTAGGACGAAGGTCGATCAACATTGAGTGGTTGTCTGTACCTCCAGAAACTACTGCGTATCCCTTGTCTACGAATGCCTGAGCCATAACAGCTGCATTCTTCTTAACCTGTGTCTGGTATGTCTTAAACTCTGGCTGAAGTGCCTCTCCAAATGCAACTGCCTTAGCAGCGATAACGTGCTCTAGCGGACCACCCTGCATACCTGGGAACACTGCCGAATTCAAGATTGAAGACATCTTACGGATAACACCCTTCTTTGTAACCTTACCCCAAGGATTATCGAAATCCTTTCCAAGTAGGATGATACCTCCACGAGGTCCACGAAGTGTCTTATGTGTTGTAGATGTCACAATATGTGCATATTTCAATGGATTGTCTAGCAGACCTGCAGCGATCAGACCAGCTGGGTGAGCCATATCAATCATAAGAAGCGCACCTACCTCATCAGCGATCTTACGCATACGTGCGTAATCCCACTCACGTGAGTAAGCTGAACCTCCACCGATGATCAACTTTGGATGCTCTGCCTTTGCGATCTTCTCCATTTCGTCGTAATCAACACGACCTGTCTCTTTGTTCAAGAAGTAAGGCACTGGCTTGTAGATCAATCCAGATGTGTTAACCAAAGATCCGTGAGAAAGGTGGCCACCATGAGCCAAATCCAAGCCCATAAACTTGTCACCAGGGTTAAGAACAGCAAGAAGAACTGCTCCGTTAGCCTGAGCACCTGAGTGAGGCTGTACGTTAGCATACTCTGCTCCGTAAAGCTTACAAAGACGTTCGATAGCCAAGCCTTCGCTCATGTCGACTACCTCACAACCTCCATAGTGACGGTGTCCGATGTAACCCTCGGCATATTTGTTTGTTAGATAACTTCCCATTGCCTCCATCACCTGATCACTAACGAAGTTTTCAGAAGCAATTAGCTCAATTCCCTTAAGCTGACGCTGATGCTCTTTCTCGATAATATCGAAAATCTCTGTATCTCTTACCATAACTCTTGATGATATTGTTGTAATTTTTTGCAAAGATAGGAATTATTGCGAAATATTTTTATAGGATTCGCCAAATATCGTACAAAAAGAATAGTATCCCTATATGTTTTTGGTTATCTCATAAGAAAGAGCCTGTTATACTATTTTACAATCGCGTCATTCCCCACCCTAATCCTGCTATCCATGCAATCAAAAATAGCGGCACCAAAATTGTGAACTTCTTATGCTGTGTCTTGTGACGGAAACATTTCATGCCAGCATACGCACCCAATGCTCCACCTATCGCGGCAAATAGTATCAGCGTCGACTCTGGGGTACGCCACTTTGACTTTTGGGCTTTCCATTTGTCCAAACCGTACGCCGTAAACGCGACAACGTTGATGATCGCCAAATAAATATAAAGTATATTCATTGTCATAATCAATACCAAGACGGATGATCACTTGGAGAACTGCTCTTCTCATACTTCAAATCCTGAAGCAATGATGAGTTAGCATGTATTGTAAAGTTGAACGACTGGTTGTAGCCGAACGGTACCAGGTTGAGCGACGCGCTCCAGCAGTGAAGCGATCGTGAGATTCCACAAGTTGTATAACTGATCTCTTTTCTTATCACGTCGTAACCAGAACTATAATTAAAACTCCAATTACGTGTGAATGTAAAGCTTCCTGAGAAGTTCAACATACATGACCAATCCTGCTCGTATGTCAATCTCTCTTTATTAAATTTCTTGTCACCATAAGAGACTGACGCACTGATATTCAAGTTCCAAGGCAATGAGAATTTTTCATATCCCTCGTCGTCCTTCTTCGAATCATCTTTCTTCTTGTCTCTCAAACGTCTTGGTCCTTGTTTGTCTAAAACATCCGGATCTGTATCCTCATATTCGTCGCTGCTTGTAGGCTCACCCTTGATCTGGTCTTCAGGCTTTTCCTTCTTCTTAAATGTGTTATTATTAAAATTATAGCTCAAGCTTGTAGACGCATTTGTCATTCTGGCAAGACGGTGGTTTTTCTCCATCTCTGTGACATCAACTCGTGTCGGGCTACCATAATCATTCAACTGATATGTGTAAGGAGTCCAACGGCTATTGACACTGAATGTAGTGTTACCAGGCAATTTGAATCGCACATTCGCACTGATATCCGACCAGTTCAATGAATCGGCAAACACATTGTAGCTTGTGCTCAACATCAAATTGTCGATCAATGAAATCTTCTTATAGCCTGTAGTGTCTCTGTCCGAACGCACCTTCATTTCCACATTGTTGCTCAACGACAAATTCACATTGCCACTCGGTCCATTTGAATGTGTGCCGCCACCACGCATTCTTGCATAGTCGATTGGCTTCACATCGGACAATTCCATGCCTGGGACTGGTCGGATATAAGAACCATAGTAAGGGTCTCTCATTCCAGGGAATGGTGTTACCATGTGGTCAAATTCAGGACGGTAAGAGAATCCGACTGTTGGGACACACATGTGTCTGATAGCTGCTATCTTCTTTCCTCCCATCCATTTCAATGGTTTATAAAAACCATACAAAGTGGTATTCAAGTTTACACTTGCAGAAAAATCATTTTTGAAAAACAATCCGTAATGATATGCAGTGTCAACCTTTGCAAGATTCTCATTCCAGCTAAGATCCTGTGTCTTATGATACCATTTCTCATTATAAGAGATGTTTGGGCTCAGAACCAAATACTTAAGAATATTGTAAGATGCTCCAAACGACAATTTGTGTGTCGCCTCCAAATCTGTGAAGAAATCATTTGCTGATTGGATTTCTGAGCTCCACATCAGTTTGTCCTGTTTCATCGACACACTGTTCTCAGCATTGAAATTATAGTTGAAATATATTTTTTCATACCACTTCTTGCTTCCAACCATCACCTTTCTTTGAAAAGGATAAATACGGTTCATGCTGACTGTCAAAGACGGGAATGTGATCGACAACGTAGAGTCGCTCTGTCTTTGGTTGACAGTCAAGTTTGTCTGCAAAGAGAATACGCTCTCTGGGAATTGGTATGCGAAGTTGATACTGCTGGATTTGTTGTTTTCAGCGTATGACGACGCATTATAGTATGAACGTGTATTGTTTTTGTTGTAGGCTGAAGTCGAATAGTTGACACTCGCCGAGAATGTGCTGAACGGATTTGCTTTTGCATCCTGCTTATGTGTCCAACGGATCTTCATATCCTTCATCTCAGTATAGTTCGGCATTCCCTTCTCACCCGATCCTGTCACCTGATAACTGAAGAGTAGGTTTCCACTATGCTTGTAGCGTCTGATATAACGTGATGTTCCGTTCACTCCCCAAGACCCTTTAGTGTAGATATCTCCACGCACTGCCAAATCCACATAGTCGTTGATTGCAAAATAGTATCCTCCATTACGCAAATAGAATCCCTGACGTGAATCCTCACCAAATGTCGGCATCAACAAACCTGATTTATAAGCACTTGAGAATGGGAAATACGCAAACGGAATAACCAACGGAATCGGCACATCAAGCAACACAAAATAAGCCGGACCCGTAACGACACAGTTTTTTGGCACTACCTTAGCCTTTGTCAAGTTCAAATAAAAATGCGGATTGTCATGGTTGTCACAAGTCGTATACTTTCCGTCTCGCATCAAAAAGGTGTTGTCGGGATTTTTTCTCGCCTTGTCACTGGTGATATATCCGTCCTGCTGCTGAGTGATCACGCCTCGGATCAATCCCTTGCCCGACTTGTAATTATAGTCCATACTTTCGCTCTCATACTCATCCGGACCATCCTTGAATATAGGAGTCTCTACCAAAGCTCCTGTACTGTCTATCTTTCCTCTTGCCTTGACGGTGCTGTTTTCTATATCCAGACTGATATTGTCACTGTTTAGCTCAAGAGTCTGATAATTGATAGAGGCTTTACCATAAAGAAAGGCATCTCCACCACCGACAAAAACAATTGAGTCGGAAGCCGAATAAGTGATTTCACTCTCAATAGCATCCTTGCTCGGTTCAAAAACAAATGTTTTGGGATCTTTTTTTGTTTTTTTACTCTTTTTAACAGCTACAGAATCATTTTTTGCCGTTAAAGTATCATTTTTAGGCAATGAGAAAGACAAAGTGTCGGCAGAAAGTGTCACTTCTTTTCTGTCGATACTATCTTTTTTTACCTCCGTACTTTGTGCATAACTATTTGAATACAAAAGCATTGCAAACAACGTACAGAATATATGCTTTATCTTGTAGTGCATTACTACGCTTGTTCTTCTTACTTTTTCTTACAAATTTATTTCTTTTCGCTGACTTTCACAAATGTTTTATGAATTTGCCGACAGCGGAAAACACTCATTCGAGACCAGAACCACAAAAAAAGACCGATCAAAACATGGTCGGTCTAATTTTTTATCTTCTGAAGACAAGGACATTCCCGTCTACTGCATTCATCAAAATTCTGATGAGAAATGGAAGCGAATCTTAGGGAAATCGCTCTGCGCCATCTGCAGGATATAGCCGGAATCAGCTAGGAACACATCTCTTCCCTCTTTATCCTTTGCCATATACTGGTATTTTCTCTTCTTGAATGTGTCAAGAGCCTCAGCGTCATCACTCTCAATCCAACATGCTTTATAAAGTGAGATTGGCTCCCAACGGCATTGAGCATTATATTCATGAAGCAGACGGTACTGGATCACTTCAAACTGCAACGCTCCTACCGTACCAATGATCTTGCGTCCGTTGAACTGGTTTGTAAACACCTGTGCGACACCCTCATCTGTAAGCTGCTCAATTCCCTTGTTGAGCTGTTTTGCCTTCATCGGATCGTCGTTCTCGATATATTTGAACATCTCAGGCGAGAAACTTGGCAATCCCTTAAAATGGATTGTCTCTCCAGATGTAAGAGTGTCTCCGATCTTGAATGTGCCGCCACTGTCTGGCAAACCAACGATATCGCCTGGATAAGCTTCGTCGACAATATCTTTCTTCTGAGCCATGAAACAAGTAGGGCTTGAGAATTTGAAGCTCTTGCCTAGACGGACATGCTTATAATTGACGTTTCTTTCAAACTTACCTGAGCAAACCTTCACAAAAGCGATACAGCTTCTGTGGTTAGGGTCCATATTCGCATGGATTTTGAAAACGAATCCTGAGAATTTCTCTTCCTCCGGCTTCACAATTCTCTCCTCTGTCTGGATCTCTCCTGGCGACGGTGCAATCTCACAGAAACAGTCAAGCAACTCCTTAATTCCGAAGTTATTCAACGCAGATCCGAAGAACACTGGAGCCACCTGACCTGCCTCGTATGTGCTTCTGTCAAACTCAGGATAGACACCATCCAAAAGTTCAAGATCCTCACGAAGCTGCATAGCATCCTGTTCACCTACGATATCATCAAGCTGTTTGGAATTGATATCGTCGATCGCCACATTCTCCGAAATAGTCTGTTTGCTTGGGGTATATAGGTTCAAACTGTGTTCATACAAATTATAGACTCCCTTGAATTTATCGCCCTGGTTGATAGGCCAAGAAAGAGGGCGCACCATAATATTAAGTTCCTTTTCAAGCTCATCCATAAGGTCGAAAGGATTCTTACCGTTACGGTCCATCTTATTGACAAAGACGATAACAGGAGTGTTGCGCATACGGCATACATTCATTAGTTTACGTGTCTGCGACTCGACACCCTTGGCACAGTCGACAACGATGATAACGCTGTCTACAGCCGTCAAAGTACGGAAAGTATCCTCCTGGAAATCCTGGTGGCCTGGAGTATCAAGGATATTGATTTTGAAGCCATTGTATTCAAATGCCATCACGGACGTAGCGACAGAGATACCACGCTGCTTTTCAATTTCCATCCAGTCAGACGTCGCTGTTTTCTTGATTTTGTTGGATTTCACGGCTCCGGCAATATGGATAGCACCACCAAAGAGCAATAGTTTTTCAGTCAGTGTAGTCTTACCAGCGTCGGGATGCGAAATTACCGCAAACGTACGTCTTCTTTTGATTTCGTCAATGAATGCCATTTGTTGTATTTGTATGAATTTCTTATAAACGGCGCAAAATTACAAAAAAAATGCTAATTAGCAGAATTTTCGCAAGTAGTTAAATCAAAAATTCTTATTCCCATCCCCGACACCTGCTTCGTTGGAATCGCCAAGAAATCAAATATGGCGTTGATTGCGTCAATACAGGTCCACTGGACTCATGATTCTTCAATAATAACAGATTATCATTTAATAGTCTAATTTTTTTATTAAACATTGACTCGTTAATGAGATTTCCAAAATCTTTCACAATCCGATTTATAAAGAGAAAATTCTTCCAACGGATCATAAATGAATTCATTCTCAACTGAAAAGGTTTCAATTTTATTTCCCCAATCATATGAAAAAGACTTTTTAGCAACATCGTAGTAGAAGTATCGACTAACATATTTTTCGCTCAACAAATAAATACATTTGTTTTTTGTTAGATCTATAATCACATGGATTTCCTTTCCATATAACTTTTTCTTTGCCAACATATATAATCCATCATCAGATAACATTAACAAATCAGCGTCTTTTGCAATAATACGATCTACTCCTTTTTCATTTCTACAATGAATATCCATGGTACTATACTCATTTCTTTCATCATCAAAAAAATATTTCTTTAATTTTGAATAGTATATTTTATTGCGGAACGGAATGACATTTAAACTAGAATCTATTTTTGTGATTTTTTCACTTTCTCCAAATTTTACTGTAATCAAATTAGAATCAACATCTCCATATTCATGCCATGGATTAAAAAAACTTTTTAGGCATATAGATTTCCCTCCATCATAAAATCTCGAATAAAAAACTTTGTATTCATACGAGTAAGGGAATGTATGCTCAAACAATAATTTATTCCCGTCATAACAAATAATTTTCTGACTATTTACACTATTTGATAACGCCTTCCATATTACTTTATTATCACAAATGCCTTCTAGCATTACATAATCATAATTATTAAATTTTGGAACTTCCAAATTGAAAGATCTATAGTTATTGTCTTTCATCAAAAAGAATTTCTGAGTTTCTCTACAATAGAAAACCAGATCGTCATTTTTTGAACCGACATAAATCAATTGGTTCTCATTCATTGATTTCTTTTCGACAGAATAAGAAATAGGGATTAAAAAATCCTGTCCAATCAGATCAGAAAAAATTATCTCAAAAAAAACAAATAAAATCAATTTATGTTTCATACTCGTAATTTTAATCAGAATTTATATAATAGGATTTACCTTTTTCTTATAAAGATAAAATCTTGTTTTTTTATCATCAGCAACTCCAACACCTGAAAATTTCCCATATCCCATGTTTGCATAAACTGAAGCATTATCGCACTTTACGTTTTTTCCACATTCCAAAATACGATTAACCTTTAGATGTTTTTTATTATACCAAGATTTACCATACATATCTCCAGCTGCAAGATCTGGATTAACCTCATATTCTTTTTTTACGTATAAGGATCATCAAAATGGCTGGAGTTATCTACAACATCCATTAATCCGCCTGACACAATAAGAAATATACGATCTGGCATATAGGCTCATACTATAGGAGATCCTTCATCCGCCATGTCTTGTAATCTTTTGGCGTCGGTTTATTCGATTTGCGACATCATATTTGACAATCATTTAATTACGACATGTCTACCGTTGGAATCGCCAAGAAATCAAATATGAAGGAACTTTAATCATCAAAACAAAAAGCCAATAATTTCCATATTCTTTTCTCACAAGAAAACTTTCCAATTGTTTCTGTCTAATTTATTGTTTACGTGGGATTTTTATAATATCTTGATGAACTAGTAAAATCATTCATTATTTACATACTTAGTGGCAAAAAGAGTCTAATTCTATTTCAGGTATAATAAACTCTCTATATCTACTTCCAAAAATATCCGCAATAGAAATATCATTTGATGTTTTTTCTATTTCTATTTTGACAAACTTTGATTTTAATTGATATTTCACTGGGGAAGAAAAATTTAAACTATCACTTAATGAAACCCCTTCATTATTCAAGCACATATCATACTCTTCTTTTGTCGGTTTTTCCTTATAAATATTAAAAAAAGCCACATTTTCAGTAGAAAATTTAATCAAAACGGAATCGCCTTCATGAAGTCTACTGTTATAACTTGCCCAAATATACTTGTCTGATTGAAGTGCTTCATAAAAACATATATTATTCAATTCTTTAAACACAACACAAGAAATAAATCTTGTATTATTCCAAACCTTTTTATTTGAGATTGTTCCGAGAAACCCTTTTTCTACAACCTTAAGGTTCTTTATTTTGTTTAATTTAGAATAAGGAACACCATCAAAGCAATATAATTCTTGTAAATAAGAAGGATAATCGTCTATTGTTTCTCCTGTATTACTATAAATTTCATTAATTTTCAAAAGATGACATGAATTCTCATAATTATTATGAATAGTATATTGGTAATAATGTCTCTTTTCCCCGTTAAGAAAATATTCAACAATATGTCCTCGTTTCTTATTCGTAACATAACCAGAACAAATATGAGTTGGCTCATTCAATTCTTTTTGCCGATTTATATCCATTCCTCTAGGAATGAGAAACAAAAAAGATAAGGCCAAATTTGCAAAAACTAAAAACGTTATCACATCACATAAATTAAGATACAATTTGTTTTTAATTTTTTTTTCGAAGTGAAGAATTACAATTACAACAAAAAACAAGAGGATTGTAACCCATGGAACAATCCAAAATAGATACCCCCCATTAATCGAAAAATAAAAAGTATTTACAATATCACATAACGCAAATATTATTATGCACACCAACAAAGCAATATATAATATCTTTTTTATCATTCTCGATTATTTTAAGTTAACAACTACCTCTTTTACTTCCTCAACAAGGTCAAAAAAGTTTTTTATTATTGAAGAGACAAATTTATTTAACATCAAAAGTTATTTGTCTTTAATAGAAGGATTACAAAAATCTAAACCATTCTTAAATTTTTCAAAATCTTCCTTTGATGGGTTTCTTTTATAAACATTATACTTAAACCTTTCTTTTTTATCATATATAATTAAAAGAGAATCCTCATTATGAGAAATTCTATCCTTTTTATTATACCATATTAAATCTTTAGAAGCAGGAACATTATAAAAGCAACATTTCTTACGTCTATCAACCACTGCGGATACGACACGACATTCTTTTCCTAAACATGAAGAATCATCAGATATATGGTGATTATCCAATTCCAATAAGAAAAAAACTTTCTCTCTTTTATCTTTTTTTACTCCTCTATAACAGTAATTTTTTACCGCTTCTTGAATATTACGTATTAATGCAACACAAGATATCCCTTTTTCAGAAAACAACAAATAAGAATCATATTTGCCAGCGTTCATAACCGGACATGTTCTCTTTCTTCCCAATGTATCATAATATACTACACGTCTACAAAATACATCGTTATATTGTCTTTCTTTGGAATATATATATCCAGAATACCAAATAGAAGAATCTCCATGTACGTTGTTGTAATCAAGAAGTGGATCTACTAAAAAAGCAAATTCACATATGCATAACCCCAAAAAAATTTCCAGATGTTCTTTTAGAGACGTTTCTACTTTACTCTTCTTTACATAATGAATAAATAAAAAATAAAGAATAAGAATAATAAAGCCTATTCCTAGTTTTATGCCAAATTTTGTATATGGAAATGATATATAATTCATACTTTGTAAAGTGACAACTAGTCAATACTTTTTTCCTCTAAAATCCAAAAATACATAATATTTCCAAGCCGCATTGCTTATGGAGTAAACTTTTGAGGATCCCGTCGTATTCCCTATATTTTGGATTTTCGATTGATCATGAATTTTGAAAAACCATCATTCATTTCCCTCGACTCCGACACCAACTTCGTTGGAATCGCCAAGGGTCAAAAATTTAAAATATACAAGATCATCAAATCCTCACAGAAGAATTCATTCACAGGTATTATATATTACAAAAGTCTGTCACTCTAATCCTCATCCGCAATAATAAACACCTCTTCATTCTTGCGCTTCATGTAGTATTCCTCTCGTGCAAAACGTTCAAGATTGGCTTTGTTTGTGCTCAGCTCATCCATTTTTTTCAAGCATGTCTCAATCTGCTTGTCGTAAGACTCAATCTGAGAATTCAGCTCACGGATTTTATTGTAATTGTCGAACCTATCAATATAGGTGTTATCCATGATAAAAAAAGACAAAACGAAAAATGCAGCTATGGCTAGCAAATACTTGTTTGTAACCACCGCTTTTAGTTTTTTCAATGCTACAAGGCCGAAGTTTTTTAGGATATCGTATTCGTTCATATCAAAATTCTTTGTTAGCCGCAAAGTTAAAGAAAAATGTCAAATGAGAAAAAAAGTGATAAAAAAAATAAGACGGTGGATTTTCTCCACCGTCTCTATTTCAAATTTCAAATATCTGCCCGACGGGAGTCTTACTTGACATACTTTTCATAGCTCTCCCAATTCTCAGGAACGACCATGATATAATCATCTATATCATAACCGTTTGAGTCGTAATCAAAATCACACTCATGATCACCAACTACCACAGCAGTGACATTGTATGACTTAATCTCTTCAGGATCACTGAAGACATAAAGATTACCCACTTTCTTGACTGTCAAATTTCCGTCTGATTTAACAACATTTGTCTTCTTGGCTCCGGACACTCTTCCAACACTATTCTGATAAAGTGTTGTGACACCTCCATTGAAATCGATTGACAAATCAGCCTGCGCGCAACGTGAACTTGCGGCTGTCGACTGGCATATCACAACGACATTTCCAGATTCTACTGTAATTGTCTTATCAGCCTTGATTCCACAAGGGTAATTGTACTCTGTGCCATCGTCGTAAGCCTTGCCCGACAAAACGATCAAGACATCTCCGCCATCAACTTTAACAGTGCTATCCGCTTTTAATCCTCTCGCACCGTCGCCAGAAAGCTGGATGTCAACCTTACCACCATTAATATTAATCGACGCATTGTTCTCCTTGCCTTCCTCGAAAGTACAACGGATACCTCTTGCATCCACCGCATCCGACTTAACAGTAAGTGAGCCTCCGTTGATTTCAGCGTAACCCTCACCCACATCGACTCCGTCAGCATTACAATTGACAGTCACCTCTCCACCCGACTGCAAATAGTAGTCGTTGACGTGGATACCGTCGGAAGCGGCATTGACAGTGATCTTTCCGTTCTTGACCTCCACATAGTCACTGCTCTGGATACCATGGCCCACAACACTAGTGACGTCAAGAGATCCGTCGCCCTTGAACTCAAACTGGCCACGGGCACGCATTGTAGCTCCTACTGTATCATTGGCACTGTTCTTCAACGCATTCTTTCCAATAAGACGGACCTCAGTGTTCTTCTTTGTAAGCACATAGATTGGAGGATTTACTCCCGTGCTTGTAAGATCAAGCCCATCCAACTCGAATTCCGACTTATACTTAGATGAGAAAATGACATTTCCATTGGTACTCTTACCAGTGAATCTATACTTGATCTCTCTACCGACAAATTCAGAATTGATTTCCACAGTCGTACCGTCTACCTTCACATCGACACTATCGAATGGATTGGAAACAGTAACCTTATCTCCGTCAAACGCCACCGAGACATAATGCTTCAAAACAATACTGTCGACCTTCGATGTCGTAAACTCCTCCTCTCCAAAAGTGATCTTACCGCCACCAAATTTCATCTTTGCTTCTGGATTCACGACACGGACACTCACATCCGAGCCCTGATACACAGACATCTCTGTACCTGCAAATGCAGCAATCGTGCAAAACATTGCAGATGCTAAAAGCATATTTCTTTTAATCATATCTTACAAAGTTTTACTGTTTTACCATCAACCTTCACGATATAGATACCCTGACGAAGGTTGCTAATATTGATCACCGAACCATTTTCAGCAGTTGTCTTCATTGCAAGCACACCACTGATAGAATAGATTTCCACTGTCTTTACGCCCTCAAATCCAGAGATAAAAATCTCAGAAGACGCAGGATTTGGATACAATGTAATAGATTGAGAATCTGACGATAAATCATTCACAGCTGAGACTTCCTTTATAAGAAGTTTGGTTATGTTTCCCAAACTAAGGACTTTAGCCTCCGACTTTTCATTCTCTTTAATCACAAGGGACTTCTCTTCAAAAGACAGTTCTCCGCTCTCTTCAATCTTGTAGACGTGAGACTTTGAGTCGAACTCGACAACAGTCAATTCCGTCTTCAAATCGGCAAAAGCACCCTGACAAAGAATAGCCGCCAAGAAGGCCACAACTGCTCTTTTCATTTTATGCTTATTCATAGTATAAAGTGTTATATTTCATCAATGTCTATAAAACAATGCAACGAAAATACAAAAAAAATGGAAATATGAGTCAACAAAATAGAATTTATTGAAATTTAGTCACAAAAGACAACAAATAATGCATAATTCGTAATGCTTAATTCATATTTGTTGGGAAACACATCTATGTGGGACAATCAACATGAATTCTTAATTTAACGTGTGTTCGATGAATTGTAATCTGTGAATCATTTTCCATTTTCTGATCGAAATCCCACCTCCTTTTCTCATAAAAAGACGAAGTCTTTCTCTGTGAACTTTTTCTCTCTGTGGTTTTTTAAATTTTATGTGCTCGCCTACGGCTCGCACGTGGGAAGGGGTTAGGGCGTTCCGCCCTTAACAATCCTCAGTTATGACACTTCCAACTATCTTTTTGATTTCGTCGAACTCACGTTAATTTATATTTTCCCCCTCTAAACCTATTATTCAACACATATTTCACTCATTTTTCCATTTTATAACATTTTTTAAATTTTCAGATGATGTAAAAAACAAAGAGTTGTCTTACATTTGCATAAACTAAAAATTTTGAAGGATATGAAAAGTACACGTTTTATTGAGATTTTGTTCTCACTTTTGTTCCTTCTCTTTTCAGTCTCAGCCACAGCGCAGAGATCAAGAGGAGGCGGTAGCAGCAGTGGCAGTTCATCTAGCTACAGCGGTGGACGCTCATCATCTGGCTCAAGCTATAGCGGAGGGTCATCAAGTCGTTCATATAGCTCACCATCAGCAGGCTCATCTAGATCATACAGCAGCTCGCCTAGTTCGTCAAGATCATACAGCAGCTCGCCAAGCACATCTAGATCATATAGCAGTTCACCAAGTTCATCCGGACTTCGCAGTCGTTCTACGACATCACGTCCAACATCTTCACGTTCGACAGTTCGCACAGCGACTTCTCCATCTGTACAGAGAACCACACCAGCTGTTCGTTCACGCAACGAGGTGGCAGCACGTCCGGTACGCACTACAGGACCACGTGTGAATGCGACTTCCCGCAAGCCGGCTATTTCTCATGCACACAACACAAATGCGTCAAGAGTAGGCTCGTCAAGAATCGCGCGTACACCAAGGACACATCTTCACAACCGCGTGACAAGACGTCATGGACATGTGTACCATTCACACATAGGATATCACTATCATCCATTCTACTATGGAAACTGCAGATACTATGTGCACTGCGGAAGATACTACCGCTGGGATCCATATTGGGGATATGAGTTGGTGGCTTACCCATACGGATGGTACTTCACTACCCTACCATACCATTGCTTCCCTGTCTACGTAGGCAATGTGACTTATTACTACGGTCAGGGCACTTGGTTCGCTCCAAAAGACAATGGATATGAAATTGTTGAGACTCCTATCGCTGACGACGAGACACTTAACGTGGCTGAGTTGCCATACGAATGCTCTGCAGTCGTTGTTAATGGCAAGACTTACTACGTGGGTGAAGGCACATGGTTTGTAGCGACTGATAACGGCTACCAGGTGGTTGACGCTCCTACTGAAGGTGCGACTATAATCGAGCAATTGCCTGAAGACAACAAGAAAATCGAGGTTGCCAACCAGGATTTCTTCTTCGCCGACAACAAATGGTATATGCCAGTGGAAGGCGGATACATGCTTATCGAGGAGCCTGTTGCTATCCAGAAGGAGACAAAGTCTGAGGAAACAACTACAGAAGCAAAAGCTGACACAGCATCAAAAGCAACAGAAGCCAAAGCCGACACGACTCCCGCAACAAGAGGAATCGTACCAGCAACAAAGGTTCAGTTGCCAGCAGATGCCAAAATAGTTGAGGTGAGCGGCAAGAAGTACTACTTCGCCAACAACACTTGGTACGACAAGACTGCAAATGGCGACTACATCATCATCGAGTCTCCATTGAAATAATTTATTTCAACCAAATTAAAGAAGAAGGGGGACATTCAAGTTCTCCCTTCTTTTTGCTTTTCTAAAATTAGCGGCGACGTGAATGCGACACGTCTACAGATTTAGTCACTCAGCCTTATCGCTGTGCACAACATTTTCAAAACCAAAACTATCATTAGCAAAATGAAACTCATATTATCAGTGATACTAACTTTTCTTTCTTTGTCTATTATGGGAAACAACAAGACATCTAAATTCGACTACTCTTCAAAATGGAGTGAGATAGACAGGCTTATGGACAATCCTTTGCTTAAAGATGCCCAAAAGAAAGTTGACGAGATACGTGCGACAGCAAAAAAGGAGAAAGACGAACTGAACCAACTGCGATGCGCAATATATGATTATGCCATCGACCTTGGCTGCGAATACAACATCACAGCAGACATCAGAAATACTCCCCGCAACGCCAACCGTGAAGAGGGAGAGGATATCATAATCAACCACTACAAAAAAGCGTCAGAACTGAAGGATGCTTTCAAATCACCAGTGGAGAAAGCATGCTGTGAACTTTTCATGGCAAAAATGATGATGAATTTCATGGATGTGATGGAGAGATACCCTGGCACTGTGCCTTCCGTCAAAGATAAGGAAGAGAAACAGTTTACCGCCGACAATCTACGTGAGATGTCGCACGAGGAGATCCGCAAACAAATCCGCAATCACGTCAACAATATAGTTAAGGACAAAGAGACTCTATTATCCACGTCGTCAGAGAAATATAGCTCTTTGTTTATGAAAAGCAATGAAATAACTGATGAATACAAGACATTGCGTCCATCTCTATTTGATGCGATGCTTCCGTCGCTATTCTCATTCTACTACGAGCACATTGAATTTAACCATGGCGCAAATTTATTTTATCTGCCAATCCATCTTGTAAAGAAAGATCTGCTTAAAGAAGATTTCATCAACTCCGTTTTCGCCGATGTCATAAACTATCACAACAGCAAAGGCGAATATTCCGCAGCATTATATGCTGAGCTAGATCGACTTTCTTATTTGGAAAGGCATAACTATATCGACAACGAAGACAAGATTGAAACTATCAACAATCTTATCAAGCAATACGAAGGGAAGACTTCATGCGTCGTATACGCAGTTGTGAAAAAGCATAATGTAATGTGCGAAACCATATCAGCGCTAAACACAGGCAGAGTCTCCTCAGAAACAATCGAATCATATCCGAAACTGATTATCGACGAAACGGATAAGTACAAAAAGCTTTATCCTAATCACCCTGGAATCAAAGATCTAAACAATATCATAAAGTGGATCAAAAATGCCGAAGTCAACGGAAATGTAGATCCATGTTTTGGCAAAGGGAAAGATGTGAAGATTAGAATCTCATATGCTAATATTGATTTGCTAGATGCATACATCTACCGCATCGACATGAACCCATTGGATATAGAGAAAAATAGGAACCAAGAAGAAGTAATAAATACCCTACTTAAAGTAAGGAAACCATTAGCAATAAAATCATTTAAGTTAGCACCGTCTAACTACATCATCCATAAAGACACAACAATCAATATCGGCAACGAATTAGACTACGGAAAATATATACTGCGCTTCAAAGGAGACGGAATCAACTCTGATGATGACCTTTACAACAACTATGTGACATTCACAGTCTCTGATTTGTCTATTTTAGACATCAATTCGATAGGAGAAAAAAGAAATGTCTTTATTGTAGACGGTGAAACCGGACACCCTGTGAAAGGAGCAGACGTAGAAAAATACGACGTTAGAAACAGGGAATACAATTTGAAGGAGAAGCAAAACACATCTGTTGATGGAAAAGCAACGATTGCACTGTCGGACAACAATTACTACAGACTGCATACACAAAAAGGCAAAGACATCTATGCCCCTTGGACAAATATAATTAAAAACAATCCCTATAAACAACGTCCCGACTACAGGATAAACATACTGACAGACAGAAGCATTTACCGCCCAGGCCAAAATATCGAAGGCAAAGTAGTGCTGACATTTCTGAGTCAGAACGATGAGCATGTGATTGAAAACCAGAAAATCAAACTGATACTAAAAGACGCAAACCGCAAAAAAATCGAAGAAAAAGAGGTTTTCACCAACGAATTCGGTTCGGCAGCATTCAAATTCAACATTCCTGCAGACCGTATGAACGGAGAGTTCTCAATTGAGGCTATATCAAAAAACGAAATTGACACATATCGAGGATATCACAACATAACAGTGGAATCATACAAACTTCCTGTGGCAGAAGCAAAAGTCTACACAAAAGACGGAAGTTCAATAATGTATGGCAGCAAACCTGTGTTTGAGGGAGAAGTCAAGGCATTCTCTGGTGAAGCGGTCGGAGGAACAGTTGTCAAATATCGTATCAGTGAAGCCTGGTCTTCAAATATTCTGTCATCAGGAGAGACAAAATGTGAAAATGATGGCAAGTTCACAATTGTTTCAGACTCTGCCATCACTAAAGGTTCCTATTACATAGAAATTGAAATAGAAGCTGTATTGCCAAGTGGAGAGACCGTAACCGCCAGCCACAAATTAAATTTGGCTGACTCTGCGGTAATCGGACAAATACGTTCACTGAACAATCAGCATCTAAACGAATATTTTATTGAAAAAGGAACTTCCTTAAACGTCAATGTCAATCTCACCAACAATGCCAGATTCAATGAAGAGGCAGATGCGATACTCGTCGTCGAGACTATTGAAGACAAAGAGAGAAACATCGCATGCAAGACTTTGATAAGCAAAAACATTAAAGGCAAAGGTGATTTGACAGAGACTTTGGACATTTCTCCTCTTGCTCCATCATCATATGAGATAAAGCTAAAAACTCTATCTGGTGAAATCATCGCAAAAGAGGATATTGTTGTTTACGACAAAAACTCGTCAAAATTGCCTGAAGGATTAAAAGAATATATCTGGTGTCCAAACAAATACGTCGATTGTGCTCCGTCAAGTGATGCAAAAATCCTGATCGGTTCATCAGAAAAAGATGCCAAGATTTTAGCTGTTGTAAGAGACGATGAGGGAAAATATCTGCACGATGACTGGATAAATATAAACAATGAGCAGAAGACATATAAAATCACCTACGACAAATTCTTCGCCAACAACGACACAAAAAGCATCAATGTTGAATTCATCATTGTCAGAAACCAACAATTGATGAAAGAGATTGTGTATATCAAAAGAAAAGAGACAAAAGAAAAACATGAGATAGAAGTTCTTGAGATTGTACGCAACATCGTACCTGGTGAAAAGCAGAAAGTGAAGATGAAAGTCAAACCGGCAAGCAACAACTTTGAAATTGCATCTGTGATGGTAGACAAAAGTCTGCAAGGTATGCTTCCTAATTGGCACACATTGCCTCACTTTCACACATATCGTAATCGATACGAATCCATCATGCCATATATCTACTCCCGTCATTTTGCGATCGGAGACAAAAGCATCTATTATGGAGAATACAGAAGATTGCCAAACATCAATTTCTTATGGGACAACATTAATATGCCAAACTCTTACGCTGTTCCAATGGCAGACTGCACAGGAGCCGTATCTACAAATGGAATGATGCGCAAAGCCTCGCCTCAAATGTTGAGAAGTGCGGATGTCGTAGAAGAAGAAGTCATGGCAGACTATGGCGTTTCCGTCGATCCAAATATTATTACTAAAGATCAACTATTAGAAGAAACCATGATAGAAGATACGATTGAAGACAAATTCGCAGATGTCAAAGTCCGTGAGAATTTTGTGGAGACGGCATTCTTCTATCCTCAGTTGACAACCAATGCGGATGGCAGTGTGGAATTCGAATACACCGCTCCAGATGCGTTGACAGCGTGGAAGATGTTCATTTTTGCACACGACAAAAAAGTCAACAGCTGCATCACCAGCGAGGAGTTGCAGACAAAAATGCCGTTCACTGTCAAGGCAAGTTTGCCAAGATTCGTGAGAAAGGGAGACAAGTGCTCATTCGCCACTACCATCACAAACAACGAAAAGGAGGAGACTAATCATGGAATGAAAACATCATGGACAAAACTGATGGAAGGAGAGGTCTCGATAATCATCAAAGACGTCGCCACTGAGAAAGTCCTTTTGCAACAGACACGCCCATTCCAAGTCGCAGGACAGACTTCCAAAGTTGAAGAATGGAGTTTTGATGTGCCAGCAGGAGTAGCGGCGATAGAGGTCAAGATGGTGGGCAAAAGCGAAACATTCTCCGACGGTGAGGTGCACCAGTTGCCAGTGTTGGCTGACGGCACACACGTAGTGAAGAGCAAGTCGATGCACGTGAGAGGCGGAGAAACAAAAGATTTCTCAATCCCATACAACGAGAAAGAGATGAAAGATGCCGAACTTACAGTGGAATACACAGACAATGCTGTATGGCAGGCACTGATGGCATTGCCGTCTGTGAAAGATGCAAAATATGAATGTGCGACGGAATTGATTTCAACTATTTTCGTCAACCAGATGGCACAACGCATCGCCAACCTTTATCCTGAGATTCCAAGTGTGGTGGAGGAATGGAAAAGAGAAGGTGCCCATGCGACGTCGCCACTCGAGCAAAACCAAGAGTTGAAGAACGTGTTGATGCAGCAGACCCCTTGGATGTGTGAGGCCAAGAACGAAAGCGAGCAGAGAGCTAAGATCGTTGAGCTATACGACAAAGAGAGAATCGCAAAGGCCAACAACGACGCGATAAGCAAGTTGCAGAAATTGCAACAATCAGATGGAGGGATAGCGTGGTTCGCCGACTTCAAGCCAAGCGAATATGTGACTGTTTATGTAGCCAAGTATCTGGTGGAGATGCGTGAATATGGCGTCTTGCCAAAAGAGTGTGAGAAGATGCTGAAAAGTGCTGTGAAATACATCGACAAAGCATTGGCAGAAGCATATAAGAATGAGATTGAGAAGAAATGGAACGCCAACAGAGAATGGGTATTCGACGTGTTCAAAATAAGAATCTCATACGACAAGAATCTCGACAACAACACACAAAAGATTCTCGACTATTACGTCGACAAGGCTCATAAAGAGATCAAAGAGATGACACTGTACGGCAAGGCATCATTCGCTATCGTCCTGAATATGAAGGGAGACGAGAAAGAAGCCAAATCAATCGTGGAATCATTGCGTCAGAGTGCAACAGAGACTGAAGAGCTCGGCATGTACTGGAAAGAAAACCAAGATAGTTGGGGACGCTACGGAAACGCCATCAGCACACACGCAATGTTGACGAAAGCATTCCAGAAGACAGGTTGTGATGCCAAAGAATTGTCAGACCTACGTTTCCATCTCATCACAAAGAAAGAGACGACACAGTGGAACAGCACAGAAAGCACACTCGCAGCCATCGACGCACTCGTCGGAGATGGCAAAGCAACGTCTGACCTGAGAAAGAAAGGAAACCGCACCGTCGCAAACATAAAGATCGGAGGAAAGCTGATAGACGAGAGAAGACTGTCGGGCGACGGATATGTGAAAATCCACTACGACAATAAGACATTCACTCCTGAAATGTGCAACAACATACATATCGAGCAGCCAACCGGACAGGAAGGTATCGGAGGCATCTATATCGCCTACGACGCTCCATATTCTGAAATCACAAGCGGAAAGAGCGGAATTGAGGTGAAAAAGAAAATGTACAAAGTGGTGATTGCCAACGATGGAGATGACGACAAAGAGATGCTTCAGGAGATCAAAGAAGGAGAAAAGTTGAAGAAGGGAGACAAAGTAAAGATTGTGATGACATTAAGAAGCGACAGAGACATCGACTTTGTGCAGGTGCTCGACCTCCGCGCAGCATGTCTGGAGCCAGTCAGAAAACGACCAGGAATGGAATGGGCAGACGGCAAATTCTACTACCAGAGCATCACGGACAGCGAGTACAGCATGTTCTTCGACCACATCAGCAAAGGCACACGAGTGTTTGAATATACATCGCATGTGACACAGAGCGGAGAGTACACACAAGGCATCACAAAAGTGATTCCACACTACTGTCCTGCTTTCAGTGCAAATTCAGAAGGAGGAAAAGTGAGTGTTGAGTAAATTATAAATTATAAATGCTAAATGCTAAATTGAAACGCAAAGATGCTGTTCAAATTCGCTTAAAATATTTTGCTATATACGCCCATTCAGCAACTAAAACTGAGGATTGTTAAGGGCAGAACGCCCTAACCAATCCTCATACTATTATAGCCAATTCTTTATTTTTAAACAGTCTCGAATTCATTTCGCATTTCACATTTATAATTTCTAATTTAATTTTACTATCTTTGCAATTATGTTGTACACATTAATAAAAGGCATGTTGATCGGCGTTGTAGTATCGGCCCCTGTCGGACCGATAGGCGTGTTGTGTCTTCAGCGTACACTTAACAGAGGAAAAGCCCACGGTTTCGCCACAGGATTCGGTGCGATGCTGTCGGATATGATCTACGCATTGATAGCTGGATTCAGTATGTCGATGGTGATAGGATTCATAGAAGAGCACAAATTCGCGCTTGAGATCATCGGCAGCATCGTGGTGTTCTGCTTTGGATTGCACACGTATAGAGACAATCCCGTCGCCAAATTAAAAAATATGGAGACGACGAAAGGCAGTATCGTGCAGGATTTTCTATCGTCGTTCGGACTGACGATCACCAATCCATTGGTAGTCTTTCTGTTCATCGGAGTTTTCTCAAGATTTTCATTCCTTACCAGCGACGTTGATACAGTGCAGAATGTGCTTAGCATCGCGTCAATATTGGCAGGAGCATTGGCATGGTGGCTGCTGATTGTAAATGTGGCGGATATTTTCCGCAGTCGATTCAATCTCCGTGGACTCGTGATTTTGAACAAGTTGACAGGATCCATACTTATGGTGCTTTCTGCCTGCACTCTGATATACACGATAGTATCAAAGTTTGTGGGATAAAAGAACCGCACATAAAAATAGGAGATATAACAGACAAGAAAGATATTACAACAACTTATCAGATTCCAAACGACGAGACGTATCAACCATTAGTTGACCAAATCAAATAACCAAACAGGGTGTGTCAAAACAAATGTTCGGCACACCCTGTTTGATTTCTAAATCTAATTGACATCAAGTGCTCAATTATTCTATCCGCTTAATTGAAAACCTTCTACCACAACATTTCAGATTGAGATATGTTGTCATTCTCCTGCCTCATCAGAGAAATCCTGCACACAACAATAATTATATTTTGAATGCGAATGAATGGACACTCCGATTCTGTTAAACTTAGGATTAAGAATGTTCGCACGGTGGACATGGTTTTCTATACCTTCGTCGACAAGCATCTGCATCACGATATTCATTCCGTCTTCAAATGCACATGAGACATTTTCAGCCATAGCCCCACCATTATAGTATCGCTTGATTCTTTCTCCTGGAGATGTTCCATCAGACGACTCGTGCTGCACCAAACCCGCGTCGCCTATATCTTTCGCATGAAACGACGACGCCTCATACAACTTTTGGTTTGGATATAACATTGGCAGACCTTTTATCAGACTTAACTCTTCAATTAAAGACTTCTCATCTTTTTTATTCGATGTTTTTAAATCTTTCAAGTAGGTCTCTATGAACAACTTGCCGTCCATTCTTGCCAGATTCATATAGTAGACAACCATTTTCTCCTCTTTGCTTAGATATGAAGCATTTTCCGCTGTGTTAGCAGCTTTTAGCTGAGCCTCAGTATATTTGAGAGCATCGTCTTTCGTCGTGCCTCCATTATCAACACTGTCTTTTTTTGAGGTCGACTCTTCCCCACCCTTTTCTTGTTCCGTATTATCTTTTGGTTCAGGATCATCGTTATCCTTGTCACAAGACACAGTTCCCAACGTAAAATGTCCTAGAATCAGACCTGTAATTAGCAGCTTAAAATTCAATAGTCTTCTCATACTTCTTTTTCTAATATTAAAATCACTATAATTAATTCATTTGCGTCAAAACCATTCCGACTTTGATTCGCAGAGAACGTTTGAAATCATTATAGCACAAACATTCTCCGATGCTAAAATACAAATAATTCTATTCACCAACTATTTCCGAGTATATTTTATCACTTGTTTTGTAACATCAAATATTAAAGTCCACATAGTTCACACTATATGGACTTACCCAAAGATTGAAAATTAATTGTGGCACAAATATACGGCTAATCTATTTTTTCTTTATTATCACCTGCCAGTATCCGTCTGGCAACTGTTTTTCAGATAAGACAGTATGCCCTTCCAAACGTACTGATCCAGGCACATTCTCAATCGGCTTTCCATCGTCGAGAAGGATTTCCAGCACGTCGCCCGACTGCAATTGGGAAAGTTCCAATTTTGTGCGAACAAAATTCATCGGGCACAACACTCCTCGAAGATCCTTTGTCCTCGTCACCACAAAACCAGCTTCACTTGGTCTCTTCTCTTCTGCTGTGGCCGCTTCTGCCTCGCGTTCCTTCGTCTCCGCTATATTATGCTGCAGACTGGCATCGGATTTCTTAAACTGCAGAGCGTCATCCATATTGGCATACAAACCGTTGACAGCGTCTGCCAATGCTCTTGCTTTTTCTCCATCGTAATTGCCATGCTCACCTTCCTGCTTTGCCTGCAAAACAAGCGATTTGAAAGTAGCGTCGACGTAACCTGTATTTATAAAATGTTCGATGAATACGTCAAAAACCTCTGATGGTTGCTGAGGATCAAGTCCACGTGTGACAAGAAGCATTCGCGACGCATGGAAAATAACATTATAGTCGTTTTTGCCCAAAGATTCCTTGATTGCCTCCTGATCTACAGTGATCATATCGAACAGTCCTGCCGAACATTCCGGCTTGCCTCTCTTAGTCACGTTGAACACTTCATCGCTACCCCAGTCGAAATAGTAATTCTTGTCTTGAGCAAAAAGAGGTACGTTGCTGAATTCTATGGCAAATTTTGAAGCTGTTTCCTGTCCTAAAGACGAACGCAACCACTTACCGAACGACAAATTTCGAGCATCTTCACTTCCATACAAAAGTTCTGTCAACTGAATTGTCTCAACGTAACGTTTCACCAGCTTCTCCACAAATTCAGGAATCTTATATGCACTAATAGTGCCAACCGACTTCGCAAGAGATGGCGAATTTTCATAATTTGCGCCGACGTAGACCTGATAGGCAGGATAAACATGATCTGAATGGAGCACTTTGCCCACAAAACCAAGATCTGTCCACAACGGCTGACCACACAAATTAGGACATCCTGAAATATTTATTCTCGCCTCATCGAGATATTTCAGATCAATATCACTCTCTTCCAATCGTCGACGGATCGCTTCAGCAAGTCCTTTCGACAGGCAGATTCCCAGTCTGCAAGTGTCAGCTCCCGTACATGACACAATATTGTTCAACACTGCGGGCTTTCCATATTCAGAAGTGTATGCTTTCAACAATTTTTCCAATTCAGGGAAGGCAGTGTCTGGAATATTTCTAAATCGGATATTCTGACGTGGAGTGAATCGGACTGTATGTTTTCCAAACTTAGCCACATAATGTAACACATCCTTCAAAGCCTGCACTTTTGATTCATCGTCGAGCTTAATATTTCCCAAGACAAAAGGCAATACCACAGTCTTATCCGTCGGCTTGCTATGAGGATAATCCTCTGGATGGACATCCAATGTTTTGCCATCCGATTTGGCTTTTTCAAAATACTCATCGATCAGGCGGAATGTTTCTTCCGGTCCTAACTTATAGAAAATAAATCTGATACGTGCTTTATACTTATCCTTACGATTACCATGAGCATTGAAGAAATCCTTTAAGGCTTTCACCAGGGCATAAAGATCCTCGACGGGAATAAACTCTTTGTACAGCCAGCCTACCGACGGCTTTGAGCCTGCTCCTCCACCGACATAAACCTTAAAACCTCGTTTCCCATCTTTTATTTTCGCGACAAGCCCCACATCATTGATATTCGCGTAATCCTCAAAATTCTCGTCTGAAGAAAAAGCTATCTTCATCTTTCTCGGCATCAAATACGAATCAGCCTCAGGCACAACAGCATCCGTAAGTGCCATAGCATAAGGTGTGGTGTCAAATGTTTCGCTTTCGCTAATACCGGAAAACTCGCTCACAAGTATATTACGGACGGTATTGCCTCCACCTCCCTTCGTCGCCAACCCAACACTCTGTAACTGCTCGAGCACCATCTTTACGCTATCGAGTTCCAAATTAAGGATCTGAATCTCCGCACGCGTAGTGATATGCAGCAAATCCGATCCGTTTGATTTTGCGATGTCTATTACTTTTATCAGCTGTTTAGGAGTGATCACTCCTCCTGTAGCACGGACACGTGCCATATAAACCTCATTCTTACGCTGCTCATACACACCCATCGGCACACGGAATGCCTTAAACTCCACTCCACTGACCGTATTATTCTGGTAACCAGCGGCAAGAGTTCCTAATTTCTCAATATCGTTTGATAATGTATCTGGTAACTTATACATAATTTTCAAGGATTAAAAAGAATTTGACGTTTAGAAACTGTTTTCTAATCAATTTTGTCGTGCAAACCCAATAGGATCGGAATCAACGTTTATGAAGGCCACACTCCTTGTGCTCTGGATCCTCCCACCACCATCTGCCTGCTCTGATATCCTCGCCAGGCTGGATAGCACGTGTACAAGGCTGACAGCCAATTGACGGAAATCCCTGATCATGAAGCTTATTGTATGGCACATGATTATCTTTTATATATCTCCACACATCCTCCTCAGACCATTTTGCCAATGGATTCACTTTAATCAAACCGTTGTTGGAATCCCACTCCACCACATCTATATTGGTACGAGTGACTGCCTGTGACGCCCTCAGTCCACATATCCAGACATCCAAAGTGGAAAGGGCTCTCAACAGTGGCTCTATCTTCCTGCATCGGCAACATGCTTTGCGCAATTCCACACTCTGATAGAAAGCGTTCACGCCATGCTCTCTGACGTAGGTTTCCACTCCTGTATGATCTGGAGAATAAACTTCAATTTTGATATCGTATTTGTCGTTTGTACGGTCGATCAACTGGTAACATTCTGGAAACAAACGTCCGGTATCAATGGTGAAGATACGAGCATCTTTCTTAATCTTCACTGCCATAGCTGTGAGCACCTGATCTTCAAGTCCGAGACTTGATGCGAGTGCTATTCTGTTGCCATGTTTAGGCAAAAAATATTGCAGAATTTCCTCAGGTGTCGCGTTTTTCAACTCATCATTGAGTTGCTGGACTAATTCTTCGTTTGTCATATTCACCTCCTATTCTACAATCATTCCGGCTCCCACAGTCTCATTTGTCCCTTCATCCACAAAGATTAACGAACCAGTCGTACGATTGTTTGCATATAAGTCGTAAGCAAGTGGTTTGGATACTTTCAAAGTGATTTTTGCTATGTCATTCATATTGATCTTTTGATCATCTGAGACATTCTCCAAAGTATTTATATTCACCTTATATTCGACAGACGTCACCAGACCCTGTACCTCATCTGTGGCATGTCGGATAATATATTTTTGTCTTAATTGAAGTGGACGGTGGTTCAACCAGCATACCATCAGATCCACCTGCTGCCCCACATGCGGAAGCTCATTGCTCTTTACTATTTGCGAACCTCTGCTGACATCCACGTCGTCAGCCAACGAGATACTGATACTTTGTGGAGCTTGAGCCTCATCAATCTGCTTAGTGCCCTCATCTATACGTGACACTGTTGATTCTGTGTAGGAAGGAAGCACCGTCACCTTATCTCCGACCTTGATTGTGCCACTTGCCACTCTGCCTGCATACGCACGATAATCAGGCCACTCAGCAGTCTGAGGTCGTACCACATATTGCACTGGGAAACGGAATGGCAATTCATCAATTCCTTCCTTTAACGGCACTTGTTCGAGAAGATGAAGAAGAGTTTCTCCTTTATACCATGGTGTATTCTCCGACGCATTCACGACATTATCTCCCTTCAAAGCGGAAATAGGGATGAAGAAGACGTGTTTCAACCCCAACAATTCAGCGATATGAGCATACTCCTTTTTGATATTTTCGTAAACATCTTCAGAGAAATCCACCAAATCCATCTTGTTGATTGCCACTATCACATAGTCGATTTTCAACAAAGATGCAATATATGAATGACGTTTTGTCTGCTCTATAATTCCATTGCGGGCATCCACCAATATGATTGCGGCATCTGCCGTAGAGGCTCCAGTCACCATATTTCTTGTATATTCGATATGACCTGGAGTGTCAGCGATGATAAACTTGCGCTTTGGTGTGGCGAAATATCTGTACGCCACGTCGATAGTGATTCCCTGCTCTCTTTCGGCTCTTAGTCCATCAGTCAGCAAAGCCAAATTGACCTCTGCGTTTCCAAGTCGTTCGGACGCTGCCTCAACAGCCTCCAACTGATCCTCGAAAATAGATTTAGAATCATATAAAAGTCGTCCTATCAATGTTGATTTTCCATCATCCACACTTCCTGCAGTTGTGAACCTCAACAATTCCATATCAAGATAACCTGTACCTTTTTCTATATTGCTCATAATTTAATTCCTTTCTAAAACGATATACGATAAACCTAAAACTTGAAACCTGAAACTTGATACCTGAAACTTGAAACCTGAAACTTGAAACCTGAAACTAAAAATATCCAGCTTTCTTTCTGTCTTCCATTGCTGTCTCAGAACGTTTGTCGTCTGCTCTTCCACCACGTTCTGTGACTCTGCTAGATGCGATCTCATCAATAATATCCTCTATACTGTTTGCAGAAGACAATGTCAGTCCGGTACATGTGATGTCGCCAATCGTACGGCAACGCACCTGTTTCCTAACAACTTTCTCATTTGGTTTCAACTGCATGAACGGATAGTGAGCCAACCATACACCATCTCGCTCAAACACATCTCTTTCGTGTGTGTAGTAAAGGCTAGGCAATGGAATGTTCTCCTGAAGGATATACTGCCACACATCCATCTCCGTCCAGTTTGATATCGGGAAGACGCGGAAATGTTCACCCAAGTTTTTCTTTCCATTGAAGATATTCCATAGTTCAGGGCGCTGGTTTTTAGGATCCCACTGTCCGAATTCATCACGGTGGCTGAAAAACCTCTCCTTAGCGCGAGCCTTCTCCTCATCTCGTCTGGCTCCACCTAGAGCGGCATCAAACTTATATTTTTCAAGAGTGTCGAGCAATGTCACCGTCTGCAATTTATTACGAGAAGCATTGTAGCCTTTTTCCTCCACCACTCTACCCTCATCTATACTCTGCTGGACGCTTCCTACTATAAGTTTCACGCCAAGTCGATTCACCAAATCATCACGAAACTCAATAGTCTCGACGAAATTATGTCCTGTATCAATATGTAGAAATGGGAATGGTATTGGAGCTGGATAAAAAGCCTTGTATGCCAAATGTGCCATAACAATAGAATCCTTACCTCCAGAGAACAGCAATACTGGTTTTTCAAACTGTGAAGCTATTTCTCTTATGACGAAGATTGCCTCCGACTCTAATTCTTTCAAATGTGTAATTTTCTGTGACATAGTTAATTTTCTTTCTTTAATTCTTGATTCCGAATACAAAATTACCGTCTATCCATCAGTTAGGAAATCGCAGTTGATAGGCATTCGTATAACATAAATATGTGATATAGTCAATCTGAGCTCACTACAACAAAGGCATATCCGAATGCGACACCTTCTGTAACAAAAAACGAATCAAACGGATTAAACGGATGGGCTATCGACCACTATCCGTCTAATCCGTTCAATCCATATTTATACTAAACAAAAATTACTTGGATTCCAATCTCTGAATAGCAGCATCTAGTTTTTCCTGTGGGATAGTGATATATCCGACACCCTCATTTGCATTCTGTCCCTCAGTCAACACATACTTCAAGAATGCCACAGCGACAGGATTTGTAGGGATTCCGTTAGACACAAGATATAGGTCACGTGCAGGAGGAGAAGGATACTTGCCATCTGCGATTGCCTTTGTCAAAAGGTCCTTAGTGGCATAGAAATCCTCATCCGGATCAATCTGTCCATTCGCATTCGCGTCGACGGGAAGGACACGGATTCCAGGCAATGGTTTATGAGTATTGTTATCGTAAGCATAACCAATGTTGTTAAGTCCAATTGAATTTATATTCTTCTGCACAGCATTTGCCACACCAGGATCACTGTTAACACCTTCACCTAGCAAATCCTCCTGATGTTTGCCAAGCCATTTAGCCCAAGTCTCGGCAGCTCCACAAGCGTCGCTTCGAGTGAACACTGAAATGGCAGTCTCGTCTGCTGTTCCCAACAATTGTCCCCAAGTCTTGATAGCACCATTAATCCATATGTCTGTGGCCTGTTCCTGTGTGATTCCGTGCTTTACCAACTCTGCATAAAAAGGGTTTGCCTCATTTATTGTAGGGACAACGGCATCTTTAGCGACAGGGAAACCTAAAGCTCCTTTTGCTGTCTCAGCCTCACTCACCTCACGGCTTACCATTCCGAAATCCACCTGTCCGGCAAGAGCGTCTGTCATTCCTTTTCCTGCTCCTCCACCCTCAACATCAATTCTCACATTTGGATGAATCTTCTGAAAGTCCTCAGCCCATTTCACCGCCAATGGATAAAGTGCGAATGCTCCAGAAAGTGATGCACGTCCGCTCAACTCATCACCATTCGACTGTGTTTCCACATTCTTATTACCGCCGCAAGAGACAGCCAACGATAATAACAAGAATCCTAAAAAGGATGGAAATAATTGTGTAAAAATCTTTCTCATGCTGTAATATGTTTAATTTGTTAACCGTTTATCTAAATAACAAGGAGGATTTGCTTAGAATTTGACAGACAACTGAGCTTCAACAAGAGACGCATTGTCCTTATTGCTGTTTGAGTAATCAGTCAAAATATAGTTGGTTTGCAGACGGATATGCTTGTTAAGTATCCAATTGAAACCGATTGTGATATCATTCTGGATATCAGTGTCCACACTTTTGTCTTTCTGATAATATGAATAGCCTACAACAGGTTGGAAGCGACGCGAGAATGTATATGCTGCGATAATGAACGCTCCCTGTTGCTCTGTATTGTCAGTCTTTCCATACAAGTATTCCGAACGGACAAACAGATCTCCACTATTAACTGTGAAACCAGCTGAAGTACGATTACGTTTGATTGCATTTTCATTTATATCATGACCAGCCGCGATAGAGTCTGCTGGCACAGCTTTTGGAGTATAATGTCCGAGATACTGACCGACCTCAAGTTGCAACTGTTTGATTGGATTATAAGTCAACAGCAATGCGACATTCTTATATTCATCATTATCCTTTATATTTATGCCGTTACCATTATATAATCCTAGTTTATATGTGAAGACATCATAACCTTCCTTATTTCCTACCTTACCCCAGAAGCGGATACCCACGTCGCGAGCATTTGCCGACAATCCACTGACATCACTATATGCATGAAGTTTGTTCACTGCTGTCGGACGCTCAATCGTATACATTGAGGCTGGACCTTCTAATCCTTCCTGCGAGTAGGCCACTTTGAACTGACCGATCTGGATATTGAATGCCTTGGCTGGTTTGAAATTTACATATGCGTCTAGGATTTTTGGAGACGACTCCCATTCTGCCTGAACTCGATAATCCACGAATTTTCCGAATTCACCAGCGAAAGACACACGGACTCTACGTATATCAAAGCTGTTTGGTTTTGTCTCCTGTGAATCATAGAAGTAACGTGTTTGAATCAATCCCGAAACTTTTGGAACAGAAGGTTTGATACCCTCAAGGCGAGATTTATGCTCTTTCTTTGCTGTGTCAGAAACAGCAACAGCTTCCTGGTTTTGCGAGCTCACCGTGTTTGCTGAAAATATCAGTGCTGCGGCTGCGATAATAGTTTTTAATTTTTTTCCCATATCAATACTTGTTTTTGTTTTACACTGCAAAGGTAGAGTCTTCGTAAGGGTTGGGAAATAACGTTGTAAGGGTAATCGTATCGCATTTGTAAGTGGAATAGCATCACATAAGTTTGGGATAACGTCCAAGCAAAACGATAGTATTCATTCCATTAACACATAATCCCCGAAAGTCTTTCCTGACTTCCGGGGATTTATATAAACATAAACAATAAAAACAAAGTTCAGACTATTATTCCTGTACAGCTTGCACTATATCTTCGTAAAGATCATCCACATGCTCAAGCCCCACTGATATACGGATCGTAGTGTCGAGCACATCCATGGCTCTACGCTGAGAACCAGAAAACGTGCCAAAGATTGTTGATGCCGTATGGATTGCCAACGAACGGTTGTCGAAGAGATTACTTGCACGGTGGATCACCTTCAGTCTGTCTATAAACCGTAGAGCAGAAGCTTTGTCGGCAAGATCAATTGTCAACATTGCACCAGACGTGTTGCCATACTGTCGCTTTGCTATCTCATAGAACGGATTGTCGGGCAATCCTGTGTAATTGACTCTCTTTATCTGCGGCACTTTCTGCAATCTTGTCGCCAACTCCAACGCATTCGACGACTGCACTCGATAGCGGGCATCCAGCGATTCCAACCCCACCGTCTGCATATAGGCTGCATGAGGTGTCATATATCCTCCAAGATTGAAGAGAAGTTCGTATCTGATTCGTCTGTTGAAGACGGGGAACGTGCCATAATCAATCACCAATCCACCAAGACTTGTCGCCCCTCCCGACACATATTTCGTGCTGCTCACCACCTGCACATCCATGCCAAGCGACCGTCCATCAAACTCCGTGAATGGGATCAACGTAGTGTCGGCTATCACCGGCACATTGTGTGAGTGTGCGACGTCGGCGAGCATTCTCACATCCGCCACCTCCATCTGCGGATTTGTGATGATTTCAAAAAACAAAGCGCATGTCTTTTCGTCGACAGCTTTACGCACAGACTCTTCTTCCAGCAGATTCACCTCTCTCACCTCTACTCCAAAATTGCCGAGAGTGTTGCGGAACAAGGATACTGTATTGCCAAACAGATGGTTGGATGTCACTATATTTGTACCTGCCTTAGCCACAGCCATTATAGCATTGGTGATCGCAGCCATGCCACAATTGAACGCAAACACATTAGCCGCATCTGTAAGCGACTTCACTCTCTCCTCAAAGAATGTGACAGTCGGATTCATTATTCGTGAATATTCCGGATCAAGCACTCGTCCACAGAAAACATCACTCATGTTTTTGGCTGAATCGAACTCAAAACTTGCGCAGTGATACACAGGCATACTGAGTGCACCGTACGCATCCGGTTTCTGATAATTTGTGCTGGTAGCTATTGTTTGTTTTTCCATCTTTAATTACGAATTATAAATTACGAAAATGCACCATCCAAATATCTTTTTGTCAGTTCATTCTGCGGATTATTGAAGACATCACGCGCTGGACCTTGCTCAACGACTTCCCCAAGATACATGAATATCACATGGTCCGCAACGCGCTGAGCCTGTTGCAACGTATGAGTAACCATCACAATCGTATAGTCACGTTTCAAATCCACAAACAGTTGCTCAACCTTTTTTGATGATATCGGATCAAGTGCCGAAGTGCTTTCATCGGCAAGCAACACTGACGGTTCGACCGCCAACGAACGAGCCAAACATAATCGTTGCTGCTGGCCTCCAGACAAACGTCCGGCAGGTGCGGACAAACGATCCTTCACCTCATCCCACAAGCCGATACTTCGGAGGTAGTGCTCCACCACAGCATTCAGTTTTTCCTTATTTCGAATTCCATGTATACGGCAACCATAGGCGATATTGTCGTATATAGACATCGGCAACGGACATGGACGCTGCGGCACCAAACCAATATGACGACGCAATTCTATAAGGTCTGAGCCATGCGATTTCACAATGTTGTGGTCGCCAAGCAATACGTCTCCACTTATTTTCACACCTTCTGTAGTGTCGATGATTCGATTGAATGTACGCAACAAGGTGCTCTTTCCACAACCAGAAGGGCCTATGATACATGTGATCTTATTTTTGGGGATGGTCACGTTCACATCCTTTAAAATATGAGCGTCTCCTATATGAATATTAAGACCACGGACTTCTATGCCGTTGTGTTCAATTTTTTCAAATTTCTGAGTTGGATTGAATTCTGCCATATTTATTCTTTTATTGTATTATCAAATTCACAATGCAAAGGTATCTTGAATAAGAACGGAAGACAATCGCATACGTTTGTGATAGAGTTCACAAATAGTTGTTATTGTAGCAGGATATTACAACATATAATTTTGCAAATGAAATTAGAATTTAGTCTTAAATATGATCAGCGTAATAGTCACATTGTATAATCAGGAGAACACTATCATCTCCGCTCTTCAATCATTGGTGGCACAGACTGCCCAGCAGTGGGAATGTGTCATAGTGGATAATGCATCATCTGATGCAAGCGAACACCAAGTCCGTTCCTATCTTATAGACAGGCGAATGCGGTATATCCGCTTAGAACATCATGTTTCAATCAAAGAGGCTAGAGAAATAGGTTTGCAGAACACCTCTGGCGAGTGGATAATATTCGTGGATGCCGCAGACTACTTGAAATCCAATGCCTTACAAGCTCTCTATCTTGCAGTCAAAACCTACGGCACAAAATGTGGAGCCGGCAATTATGGAGTGGTACGAGATGGAGAAATAAAGCCGCACAGCTATGATCCGGCAGGAAAAATATATCAGAAAGACGTTGCAAAAGGAAAATTATCTGTGGTGACGGGAGCCTCCATCTTCAGCCGAGAAATAGCAGATCAGCCTGAGAGTTGGAAAGAGCACGACTTCGCCTACACCGACCATCTGATACTCATCAGTGGAGAAGAATCAGAACCACTTGTCGAAGAAGATAACAGACCGTGGTGGAAAAAATTTTTTAATTGACAGAACAAATGAAATATAGAATAATAAAAGACAAGGTGGCAGGTGGAGTCATGACTTTTTTCACTCTGCTGTCGCTCATCCTTTTGGTGGCGATGGCGGTAGGACTATGGCTAAAGTCTGCCGACATACTGGAAGAGCACTCTATGTGGAATCTGCTGACAGCGTCGGAATGGAAACCGATGAGAAACCAGTTCGGATTCCTCGCATTCATATCCGGCACATTCTATGTGACAGGAGTGGCGACAGTTATCGCTTTGCCGACATCATTATTGATGGCAATATTTCTGACGGAATATAGCCGCAGCACAGTACGCAGATATATCTATCCGTTGCTTGACATTCTGGCATCACTGCCATCTGTGATATTCGGAGTGTGGGGCACATTAGTAATCGTACCAATTGTCAGCGACATAATAGGGCCTGCAGTCGGGACAGCGACGTCTGGCTACACTCTGCTCTCAGGAGCTGTAGTGTTGAGCGTGATGATTCTGCCGCTGTTAGTGAGCCTATTCATCGAGATTTTAGGCAATGTGGAGATTGACTTAAGAGAAGCGTCACTTGCACTTGGAGCCACACGTTGGCAGACTACCAAACATGTTGTGCTGAAAAAAGGTTTGCCCGGCATCATCGCGTCGACGGTGCTTGCTATCAGCCGAGCATTGGGAGAGACGATTGCCGTGCTGATGGTCTGCGGCAACCTGATCATTATTCCAGACTCATTGCTTGACGCTTGTTATCCAATACCAGCATTGATTGCCAACAATTATGGCGAGATGCTGTCACTTCCGCTTTATGAATCAGCACTGATGTTTGCGGCATTCATATTGTTTTTTATAGTTTTAGTGTTCAACCTCGGTGCTCGTCTGTACCTTAAAACAATCAAAACAGAATGAAAAAGGCAAAATATATAGAAGAGAAGATTTTCCGTTTTCTAATGGTTCTATCCCTTATCCTCATAGCAGGCTTCGTATTCAGCGTATTATGGAGCATCTTCAGCAAAGGAATACCTGTATTGACATGGGAGATGGTGACTTCATTGCCAGGATCCGGCTTCTACGTTGGAAAACAAGGTGGTTTTCTCAACGCCATCGTAGGATCAGTATACATTGTGCTAGGGGCCACATTTTTGGGACTGTTGATAAGCATTCCCGTCGTATTCTATTTAAGTGTTTATCTAAAAAAAGATTCGCGTTTCGGATCCATCGCCCGATTGGCATTCGACGTGTTGTTTGGAGTGCCAAGCATCGTCTACGGAGCCTTCGCGTTCACAATAATGATTGTTGTCGGGATACGAGCTTCCCTGCTAGGAGGTATTCTTGTTGAGACGCTGCTTATAGTCCCAATTTTAATAAGGAGTATGGACGAAGTGGCTCGCACAATTCCGAAAGAGTTGCTGGAGACAGCATATTCACTAGGAGCGACCAAAATAGAGACAATCGGAGTCGTGATCCGACAAATCGCCCCTGCCATTGCCACAGCCACTCTGCTCTCAGTCGGAAGAGCCATGGGAGACGCCGCCGGAGTTATGTTCACTGCCGGCTTCACCGACTATATTCCAGAGTCACTTACAGACAAAGCAGCCACACTGCCTCTGTCTGTATTCTTCCAACTGTCTGCTCCACAGATAGAGGTCCAAAACAGAGCATATGCAGCAGCCGTAGTACTTACCGTGATAATTCTGATCATCAGTCTGTCCGGACGTTTCATCATGCGCTATTTCTCGAAAAACAAAGTGTGAAGATATCCATCAGTTTACTCCAAACACATAAATTTTTCACCAATATTAAAATACTATGAATAAAGCCAAGAGTGGGCCAAACTAAATTTGGTAATTATCCTAAAAATTATATCTTTGCAGAAAGGATGGCTTTATTCTGACATGATTATTTGCCTTTGGATTGTCATAACAATGTTATTTGGAATTTCTGACACTCAAATCAGTGTCAGCCAAGAAAACATTGTTGTGAATGAGACAGAGAATGAAGGCATAGTCAAACCGTGTGACAGTCATGGCTTTTTGTTTGATGGAGAACAATTGCCATACAGTGTGTTATTATCCGCCCACGACACACAACATTTTGGCAGCAGCTCCCGTCATTCCCGTCACCACACATTAGGAGGAGGCAAGACAGGAAGATTCGCCAACTACTGGGAAACAAACAACTCTTATTATCATTTATATTTTCTTAGTGTTTTCTTTCTTTGTGCCTGCGTATTGGTTCAAAGAAAGAGTGCGTCTCCACGATTCTACTATGTCATTGCGTTGAGACGCTTCCTTTGTTAGGTGCTTTTTCTAAATCAAGAGAAAAAGAAAAAAAATTATTCACAAACCTATCAAAGAAACAATCAAAATGGCAAATATCAAGAGTTTACAGATGTGGAGCAACATCTGTAGTGATAATCGTATCAATGTTTGCAAGTCATTTTTCGGCTTGTCGACCACAGTGAAATATGTTCCGACGGGAAGCGTCGTAGATGTCAAGAGGGTAAAATTGAGCAAACAGGACGGAGAACGATTGCTCAAAATCATGCAAACGGCTCATGACAACATGAACAAAGCAGTTGAAAATTTCCGTCTTAACGGGATTCCAAACGGAAATTATATGCTGGAGGCTTGCTGTTCACAAGATGCTTCGTATGTAGCGATGCATTTATTGCAATACAAGCCATCCGACTACGACTACAAGCCTGTATCAGACATCATTGTTTATGAGGGAGAAGAGGCAAAAATCATAAATCAAATTTTTTAATCAACTGTCCGCCGTCATATGGGTTGTGGCGGCGGACTTAAACACTTTCAGATCATTATGACTTTAACTCCAGAAAATATTGTTTTCATGGGAGCCATACTCGTCTTTGCGAGTATTTTCATCAGCAAATGGGGCTATCGTTTTGGCATTCCCACACTCCTGCTGTTCCTTTTCACCGGTATGCTATTCGGTGTGGATGGATTAGGATTGGAGTTCGACAGTCACGAGAATGCGCAGCTTATTGGCATGCTCTCACTAAGTGTCATCCTGTTCTCTGGCGGAATGGAAACAAAATTTCACGATGTAAAACCGATCCTTCCACAAGGGCTTGTGCTTTCCACAGTTGGAGTCATGTTGACGACGGGAATAACAGGTCTGTTCATCTACTTAATGTCGGAATGGACAAGTCTGGACATAGGATTGTCACTACCGCTCTCCATGCTGTTGGCGGCGACCGTCTCATCCACCGATTCCGCATCAGTCTTCAACCTTTTGCGTTCACAAAGTATTGGGCTGAAACACAACCTGCGTCCAACTCTAGAATTGGAAAGTGGATCAAACGACCCCATGGCATACGTTCTAACAATCGCGTTAGTGGGAGCGATTGTATCAGCGGATCAATTTTCAGGTTGGGGATTGGCATTGGAAATTTTGATTCAATTGGTAGCAGGAGGATTGCTCGGCTATATACTCGGACATGCACTGATTTGGATAGTGAACCATATCAACCTGCCGAACTCCTCCCTCTATTCTGTGTTGGTGTTGAGCATGATATTCATCATATTCACGCTTACAGACATACTCAAAGGAAACGGATATCTGGCAATCTATGTTGCCGGGTTGGTGGCTGGCAACAACCGTTTGTTATACAAAAAGGAGATAAACGCATTCATGCAAGGAGTGACATGGCTTCTACAGATTGTTATGTTCATCACACTGGGTCTGCTTGTCAACCCACATGAGATGTGGGGAGTTCTGCCTGTCGCGATCGCAATCGGACTATTTATGATGTTCGTATCACGTCCAGCAGCTGTTTTTCTATGTCTTGCCCCATTCAATATGCCAGCAAAAGCGAAACTTTTTCTGTCGTGGGTTGGGCTTCGTGGTGCGGTGCCAATTATCTTTGCGACATATCCGGTGATTGCTGGAATTGAGAATGCCTACTTCCTGTTCAACGTCGTTTTTGTCATCACTCTATTATCATTGCTGTTGCAGGGCACGACCATCACAATGTGTGCTAATTGGTTGGGATTATCCACCGTCGAGCCGAAAGACGGAAATGACTTTGGCATTGAACTTCCTGAAAAATTAGAGTCACAACTCTCTGAAATAATACTGACGGAGGAGACTCTTGCAAATGGCAACCGTCTCTCCGACATGAAGTTTCCAGATGGAATGTTGGTCATGATGGTGAAAAGAGGCAACAGCTTTATCGTGCCAAACGGGAAACTGGAGTTGCAAATTGGCGACAAACTGTTGACCATTGCACGTCAGAAAGGATAGGTTCTGTCCTATAAAAAGACGAAGACTTTCTCTTAAAACTCCTAGCCTCTGTGTTTATTATAAATGCGTTCGCCTTCGGCTCGTACTAGTGTGGAGAGCAAGGGCGTTCCGCCCTTTGCAATCCTCGACACTATAACCCAATTATTATTTAGCATTCCTCATTTAAATAAAGAAGTCAGTTTCATCCACAAGTCCAGCACGCAAAGCATATTTCATAGCGTCATGAGCACAGTTGACATTCAGTTTACGGAAAATATTCTTACGGTGGGAATTGATAGTGTGAATACTTGAAAAACGTTCAGCGGCAATTTCCTTCGTCGTTTTTCCCTGAGCGATAGATTTCAGCACCTCACGTTCAGTCTGGGTAAGATCATCCTTATGCATATCCTGAGCCACGTCGCGCACAAGTATAATTTGCAAAGCCTGCTGGAATATATATCGTTCGCCACGCACAGCATAACTCATAGCTTCACGAAGTATGTCGAGAGAAGCATCTTTGTAGACGACTCCGATACGTTGAGAATTGTATATGACATAACGTAAAAAATCAGGTGTCAACTCATCAGAAAGCAACAGAAAAGTGACGTTGCTGTTACTCTCACTCAGGATGACAAGCTGCTCACAATCAGAAAAATCAAAAAGCGTGTAGTCTAACACAACAACAGTCTGGCTTTTATCACGGAGTAAAGCCCTCAACTGCTGACAATTGGAAGCAAACTCTATTTCTGGAGCACCGCCAGAATAATCAGGCAGAGCACGTATTATCGTCTCTGTCGCTAATGCAGTAAGTGCTTGATTGTCTGCTATAATCACACGTTTCGCTTTCATCCTAAATCAAATTTATTCGTCGATAGTTTAATTTCTTATTTGATGCAAAATTAGGCAAAAAAACAGGAAGCACTACAAAAAGCAAATAATATAGATTATTTTTCTACAAAACATCAAATCTTATAAAAACATCTTCTCTAAACAGACAAAAAACGCCAGACAAAAAGGAATAAAGAAAAGATGTAGCGTCTTCCAGACGCATTAGTCTCGCACATTTTCAGATACCCCCGCTCATCCTCCTTATACCCCGCACATCCTCCGCTTCGCTCGTATGTACAGGGTTACTCAGATAGCGTCTTCCAGACGCACTGGCTTCATGCAGTCTCTGCGACCCCGCACATCCTCCTTATACCCCGCACATTCTCCGCTTCGCTCGCATGTACGGGGTTACTCAAATAGCGTCTTCCAGACGCATCGACCTCATGCAGCCTCTGCACCCCGCTCATCCTCCGTATGTACGGGGGTACTCAGATAGCGTCCTCCAGACGCATCGATCTGTACTCTTATTTATGAGACGCAGAAAGCCCAGACTGTTTGGCTTCCAGTCTGGGCGAAAGAAATTAAACTATTACAGGGAAGCGGGTAACTTCCTTTTCCTTTATTCTAAAAGCATTGAGCACTGGCTCCCCTTCAGGCACATAAGGCTGACCTGAGACTTCCGGAGCAAGCGACAGAATGAGATAGAAAGCATTTGGATCAAAAGCAAGACGCTTGTCTTCTTCTGATGGGCGACTTGGAGATGCCGGATGACTATGCCATCCCCCGACGACAGTCAATCCATTTGCTCGTGCATACTTGATTGCTGCAAACTGCTCTTTGGGATCCAACGAGAAATGCTCTTCTGAATGGTCAATATTTGTCAACGGATAATTGTATGTTATCTTCAACTTGCCATCTTCGCCTTTAACACCAAGAGCATATCCGCAACTCTCAACCGGAGCGTCCTTTCTCGCCTGCGACAGTATGGAATCATAAGCCTCCTGTGTGATGTGGATCACCTCATTGGATTCCTGCCATCCGTATGTCTGTTCTCCTATAGTCATAAACTGTAACTTTTAATGGTTCTTCAAATCACATGTGGCCTGCTCATAGTCGACAAGCTCAGTGATAGTAGGATTGTCACCGCACAATTTGCAATGCTTATTATGACGTGTGTTGATCTTACGAAAATCCATCGTCTTAGCATTAAACGTAAGCAACTTATTGGTCAACAATTCTCCGACACCTGTGATATATTTCAATGTCTCTGCTGCTTGAATTGTGCCAAGCATACCAGCAATGGCTCCCAACACACCTGCCTGCGAACACGTAGGCACCGCATTTGGTGGAGGTGGAGCTCCAAACACACAACGGTAGCATGCTGAGCCCGGCACATGTGTGAATGTCTGGCCCTCAAAACGCAAGATGCCACCATGACTAAATGGTTTGCCTGCCTGCACACACGCATCGTTGATCAAAAACTTCACTGGGAAATTATCAGTACCGTCGACAATAAAATCATACTCTTTGATGATATCCAGAGCATTGTTTGCCATCAACAAATCCTGAATCGCATTCACTTTCACATTCGGATTGATAGCCAACATCTTCTCTTTTGCAGATATCACTTTCGGAACATCAACATCCTTCGTGAAATGTATCACCTGACGCTGCAAATTGGACAGATCTACCACGTCGCCATCAATAATACCGATAGTGCCGACTCCTGCTGCTGCGAGGTAGAGGGAAACAGGAGCTCCCAATCCACCTGCGCCAACAACAAGGACTTTGGCTTCCTTTATCTTTTCCTGCCCCTCCACACCTACATCCTGCAAAAGGATATGGCGGCTGTAGCGAAGCAGTTCTTCTTCTGAAAAATCAAACATAAATTATATTAATAATTAATGGTTTATAGCTGGGATACAATCATATCACCCATTATGCATTATGAATTATGCATTATGAATTAATATTGTCCTCCTCCCATAAAATATAGGAAATCAACAGAATCGTTTTCCTTGATTTGCAGAGTATCGAAATCTTCTTTCTCAACAAACTCCTCATTGACCTGGACGCTCACCATCTCAGGCTGGAACACATTGTTTGACTTTATCAAATCAGATACAGTAAGAGGCAATTCAACCTCCTGATATTCACCGTTTACAATAATCTTTGCCATCTTTTATTCTCCTTATCTTTTTAACTGGGGGTACATCATCCCTGTTGATTACAAATATTTATCTATTGTGTCTGTGATTTTCAACTTGTTCACAGCCCCACTTAATTTATCCACCACCTCACCATCTTTAATAAAAAGGATGGTAGGGATGTTGCGTATGCCAAAATACTCTGTCAACGCCTCATTGTTTTCCGCGTTACACTTGCCTACTAATGCTTTGCCTTCGTAATCATCTGCCACCTGCGCGATGATCGGAGACAACCGTTGACAAGGTCCGCACCATGTTGCCCAAAAATCAATCACCACTACTCCACCCTTGCCAAGGATTTCTTCGTAGTTGTCGTCTGTAATCTTCAACTCTGCCATAATTTAATTCCTTTCTTTATTATAATTTCTTTCTTTTTACAAATGCAAAATTACACTGCAACGGGCATCCAGGAAATAGCGATTAAATGGTAATAGTATCACATACGTTTGTGATATTGAGCCGTTGCGATCTCATTTTTTGTATATCGAGACAAATCCCGTCGCTTTTTCCTTTATATATTGAATGTTTTCCTTTATCGCGTCACGGATACGCATACTAAGATGTACATTCGTCGCATTGCTCGACACCGCTATTGTAAGATCTCCTTCCTTGTAGATGGCAGGAGACGTGAAGTCACAAAGGGAAGGATTATCACATACACTCGCCAAGATGCGACGTTGTTCTGCATCCCGCTTTATCCGCTGGTTGAGCGAGGCATTTTCCGTGCAGACATAGACAATTAACGCTCCGTCAAGATCAGATGGCTCATACTCCTTTGCAACAAGAGAAAAAGGCAATTTATCAAATCCCTCGGCAAAATGCGGAGAGACCACCGTCGCCTCATCTGTGAAACGGTGGAGGATTGTCGCCTTATGCAATCCGACACGGCCACCTCCGATAATAAGGATCCGTTTCCCTTCTATATTTATGTTTATCGGCAAAAATTTCATTGTTTGGATTATATTGAGAGAATTTTTTCGTAAGTGGCATTATCGTTGGCTATCAGCAACAAATGTTTGGGAATATCAGCCCCATATAGCGACGTGAATGTATCTACTTCTGCAGGAGATGAGAAAAGCACCTTATCCACTTTGTCCAAACCATCAGGTATCACAACCGGAATGCTCATATCATAAGACACCTGCGTCGCAGATTCCGACACAAACCTCACCACATCTCCGACCATCACCAAGACGGGAGTGTCACGGAACACCGCATAACGCAACTCTCCCAATGTAGAGTAAATAGCCCTTTGTGTTGACAAGGAGACGCGGGTGACGATTGCCACAGGAGTATCCTCATTCCTGCCTGACGCAATCAGCGAATTGGCAATCCTGCTGATCGAAGAGCCACCCATGTAATATAATAAGGTATCAGCATCAGGAGTCTGCAGTTTATCACTATGCCCCAACACCATCGCCACGCTGCGTGCCACTCCACGATGAGTAAGTGGAATTTGAAGGAGCGACGCGAGAGCGTTGCCCGAACTGACACCTGGGACAATATCCACGTCGACTCCACGACTTCGTAAGAAATCCACCTCTTCCCTGCCATGAGAAAAAAGCATAGGATCACCGCCTTTCAGTCTCACCACAACATTTCCCAGAACGGCAGACTGATAAAGGAGTTCGTTTATTTCACTCTGGTCATGACTGTGTCTGCCATTTCTTTTTCCCACATAAACCTTATCCGCATCAAACTGGCTCAAGAAAGATTCATTAGTCAAGTCGTCATAAAAAATCACGTCGGCATGCTCCAACGATTTATATCCTTTGATTGTCAGCAGATCAGGGTCACCCGGGCCAAAGCCGACGAGAGTCACCCTTCCATGATTTCCAATTGATTTTTCACCCATTCCCATTTTGTTTTAGTTTAATTTCGGATACAAAATTATAGGAGGCTCAGGCATCGGGCAATCGCATATAAAAGCGAATGGCATCACATAAGTTAGGCATAAAAACCATATAAAATGAAACTCATTACACGAATCTATTTTCTTTTTCCATTCACCAAACTTGCTCTTAAAAAAAAGAATATTTTCAATCCAAATGTTCGTTTTATTAAAAATATAGTTATATTTGCATTGTCTCAGATGACCAAAGTTAGTTAGTTTTATTAATAATTTATACACGGCAACACAATCTTGCATCGCGAAAAATCAAAGCTGACCATCTGGGATTAGGGCAATTTAATTTTTTTATTATGAAAAAACGTTTAAGTTTAATTGGAGCTATTATTACAATGGCATCAGCTCCGGCATTCGCTGAGACGACACACGTCACAGTTGATTTGACCGACGGGACAAAGTTTTCGTACCTTCTGTCGGAATCTCCAAAAATTTCTTACCAGGCAGACAGTCTGATTGTCAGTGGAACTGCAAGAACAGCATTCGAGCTCAGCAAAGTCGACTCGTATCATTTCACTGACGGTTCTTTAAGCGACGTCGCTGTTTTAGGAAGCAATGAAGTCCGCTTCACTTATTCAGACAACAGCCACGTTAAGGCGGAAGGGTTGCAACCAAACTCTCCCGTGGTGCTATACTCTGTAGGAGGTGCGGCTATCCAGCAAGTGAATGCCTCAGAAGAGGGTATGGCAGAATTGGAACTGCCACAAGCAAAAGGAGTCTACATTCTTAAGACAGGCTCACAAAACGTCAAACTAATAAAGGAATAAGATTATGAAAAAACATATACTTTCAGCATTCGGATTGATCGCAGCATTCACAATGTCTGCGACACAATATATGCACATCAACTTGCCAGACGGCAAGGAATACGATGTGAAGGTTGAGAAGACAGACCGTGTAAGCCATGTGACAGAAGGAGAAGAGGTCTTCATCAAAGTCACTCGCACAGACGGATCATCATCTCTTTATCCAATGAATGGAGCGGAAGTCACATTCGACGAAGAGATTACACGCATGGAAGGCGATGTAGCCAACTGGAACATTCTGAAAATGGCAGAAGGTTGTGTATATGACACAACCAAAGTACATGAACTTAGAGAAAGTGGAGCTGATCAAAATGAAATTGAAAAAGAGCTCCAAAAAGCACAAAAAGAATTCGACCAATGTGTTTCAGAAAAGAAGTCTGAGAACGAGACCACTTTTAATCAAGATGAGATAGAGGCTCTACGTTCAGCTTACAGATATTCCACTACACTCTTAACCAACATTTCAAAAGAAGAGAATCACAAAGACAAAAACATAGTTTTCTCACCAACAAGTTTGCAATTTGCATTGGCGATGTTGGCAAATGGTGCTGACGATGATGATGCATACGCAGAGATCACAAATGCATTGGGCAAGCAAAACATTCCGCTCGACGAGTTGAACGAGATGTATGCGAAACGAATCAATAATCTGACTACACTTAACCCACGTAAGATCAGAATGGGAGTAGCAAATGCAGCGTTCCTAAAAATCGGCACTACTTTCGGCAAAAACTTCCTTCAAAATATCGAAGAATACTACAAAGCTGTAGTCAACAACGTGGATTTTGGTCAAGATTCGACCTACACATTAATGAACAACTGGGCAAAAGCTTCTACAGACAGCATGATTCAAGAAATCGGTGTACAAAAAGAGGTTGGATTGGCATTTGTCTTGGCTAACGCATTATGTTTCAAATCAGAATGGAAAGAACCATTCAGTGTAAAAAGTACAGTCCCAGGCAAATTCGTCACTTCAAATGGAGAAGAGAAGCAATTAGAGAAAATGAACAAGCAATTTATGCACGGTTATGCAGAAGGGGCTAACTATCAGTTGGTAACTCTAGATTTATACGAAGGATTTGTAATGAATATCATTTTGCCTAATGAAGGAGCTTCATTTGATTCTGTGCTTACTGATATCGATTTAGACAGCATCCATTACAAATATGATCCTGACACCACTTACTGCCCATCACTTTCTCTGCCAAAATTCAATACCGACGACGACATTCCTTTGAATGATGTATTGATACAAATGGGATTTAAGAACACTTTCATTAAATATTTCAACAATATCGCTGACTCTACTTACATAAGCAGTGTAAATCAGCTCACGCATTTGGAAATTGATGAAGAAGGTGCCAAAGGTGCAGCAATAACAACAATTGTAGGAAAAGAAGTCATTGCACCTAAGCTTAAATTCAATAAAGAAATAGAAGTTGACGTCAATCGTCCATTTATCGTCACGGTCAACAATCCTAAGACACACGAAGTACTTTTCATCGGATTGATCAACGACCCGACATTAAAAAATTAAAGAATATTTTTTCAGTAGCGACGGGAATAATCTCGTCTCTACTGATTTTATTTTCTTGCGAGCATTACACTTAAAATTAAACATAAAATTTACAACATGAAAAATCTATTACGTTCAATCGGAGTCTTATTGGCGATGGCATCAGTTCCGGCATTCGCTGAGACGACGCACGTCACTGTTGATTTGACCGACGGGACAAAGTTTTCGTACCTTCTGTCGGAATCTCCAAAAATTTCTTACAAAGCTGACAGTCTGATTGTCAGTGGAACTGCAAGAACAGCATTCGAGCTCAGCAAAGTCGACTCGTATCATTTCACTGACGGTTCTTTAAGCGACGTCGCTGTTTTAGGAAGCAAGGAAGTCCGCTTCACTTATTCAGACAACAGCCACGTCAAAGCAGAAGGTTTGCAACCCAAATCTGCTGTTGTGCTATACTCTGTAGGAGGTGCGGCTATTCAGAAAGTGAATGCCACAGAAGAAGGAGTGGCTGAACTAGAACTGCCA
>Ga0247608_10000587_pt1 | contig 57263 bp, 59 predicted proteins | sample 176DNAGHGlowgp2_FD_193490 | JGI IMG/M metagenome (GOLD analysis project Ga0247608, IMG submission 193490) | Sheep rumen microbial communities from Palmerston North, Manawatu-Wanganui, New Zealand - 1766 DNA GHGlow gp2 | ecosystem: Host-associated > Mammals > Digestive system > Stomach > Rumen ... | reverse complement strand
TTGATTATATAATCGACAGCAGCTCTGTAGATGCGGACTGTATCTTTGAAAATATTGTTGTAATGCTTTATTTTAACCTTATAGCTTGTAGTGATCTTCATAAGAAGATTATATCATGTAGAACGTACGTTTGCAAACATATATTCGATATTTATCATATGGATTTCGATATCTGGGCGGCTAACTCATGATTGAAGTCACGAGAGTGCGCCGCCTAATTATTCATTAAAGGCATCATATGTGTCGGAATGATTTTCCCCCGATATGGATATGGTTGCCCATGTATGTGTATCGATATATTTGTTTACGCCATGAACGGAAATGATGGCAGTTATCGCAAGAAGGATCGCAAAGATGACAAATACTCTTATTATCCTTTTTTTCATTTTTTACCTTTCCTGTCTAAAACAAATGGGGCATAGTGCCCCATTTATGTCCTGTAAAGACGGATATTAAATAAACAGCTATACATCATAGACAGGGCTTTTAAGTCTGGCTGTCATGTCATCGTGTGACAGAGGCCTGTCAAAGTAAAATCCCTGGATAACGTTGACGCCCAGGTTATCAAGCGTCTTTATCTGTTCCTTATGCTCTACGCCCTCAGCTACTATATCAACGTGAAGCTCTTTTCCTATCTTTGCTATATGAGTAAGTATCGCAAGGTCCTTCTGCTTTGCAAGATCTACAAAGCCCTTGTCGATCTTGAGCGTATCAAAGTTTATCTCTCTAAGGAGCATGAGCGAGGAGCTCGCACTTCCGAAATCATCGATGGATGCCTTGTAGCCAAGCTCATGAAGAGAATCCACAAAGTTCTTTAAAACTGAGATCGCTGCTTCATCCTTGTTCTCGGTAACCTCTATCTCGATAAGATCCTTGGGAATGCCCGCACCTGTTACTACTTCATCTATGTTTTTTACGATGTTTGGATCATCGAGGTTTCTCCTTGATATATTTACCGATATCTGAGGTACTTTTACGCCTTCCTTGAGCCACTTGGCTATATCTTCACATGTAGCCTTTAAGATGCAGAGATCAAGCTTGCATATGGCATCTGTCGGCTCCATTATCGGGATGTATCTTCCGGGAGCAAGTACTTCGCCGTTATGATACCAGCGGCTAAGCGCCTCCGCTCCGCACATCATACCGGTCGATGAATTAACCTTTGGCTGATAAAAAGGCCTAAACTCGTTATTGATAAGTCCGTTTCTTATCTCGCTCTCAAGCTTCTTCTGATCTGTTATCGAATCTATGATCTCCTGTGTAAGCCATACGACATCATCTGCTTTCTTTGCTTTTGCGGTACTTAATGCCTGACCGGCCAATACTAAGATATCCTCTCCGGCCAGATCTGTTCTGTCTATCATATATACACCGGCTCTTGCCGAGAGGCTTACCTGTGCTTCCTGTCCGGTTAAGATATCAGTAAAGGAAACATCGATCTGTTTTAATACCTTTAAAAACGCATCAAGGTTATGCTTTCTTACTATGGCTACGAACTGGTTTCCGAACTGTCTTCCCAGTATCTCATCCTTGTTGATGTATTTGATCATTATATTTCCGAAAGCAGCCAAAACCCTGTTTCCGTTTTCTATACCGTAGCTTCGGTTGATATCGGAAAACTTTCTAAGATCAAAGAATACAACGGCATAATCCATAAGATCACGCTTGCCCTTCATGGAATTAAGCCATTCGATATATCCGTGTTCGTTGGCAAGCCCCGTCCTTACCTCTGTCTTTGATGCCTTTATTACCTCTTTTTCCTTGTTTACGACATTCTCAAAGAACATTAAAAGTACGGAAAGACCTATACAGATATTTAATAGGGAGTTTCCGTAGAACAGTACCTGGATCACTCCTCCCGCAAGCGGGAATATAAGATATGATATCAAGACAAAGAGCTGGCTTAGGCTTATCTTTTCCCTGAACTGGATTACCATGCTTGCTACAAGGATAGTACCAAGGGTAGGTACAAGGGTTGCCAGTGAAAAGAGCGGTCCTCTCTGATATACATTGTTTTCATCGAAATAATAATAGATACCGTTAAACTGAGAGATCGTAACAAGAGCGATACCTACGATCGCGATAACACAGACTGCGATTATACGCTTTCTGCAGGGCATATCCTTTTTAAGGTCAAACCTCTCAAACAGTCTTACGGATATGAGCATCGCATAAAAGAACATCAGAATGATTATCAGATAATATACTGCGGCATTGACGATATACATGATAGCCACATCAAGAGGCGTTTTGCTTCCCTTGTAGGCATAGAATGAGTATTCGCACACAAGCATTGCAGAGCAGGCGATGTTTAGTCCCACTACTATCCTTTTACGCAGCTTGAGCTTGTCTGTGCTCGCAGCATAGACAAGGGCAGCGAGCAGGCAGAAAACAGCTTCATATATGAGAAAAGATATCTGGATCGAAAATGCATCTATCATGCTGTCTTATCTGTCTCCTTTTTGTTCTCTGCCTTTACTGTTACTCTGATAGTAAATATATATATATGATTTTATCATGGTAACGTAACAAAAGTGAACTAGTTTCTTAACAAATCATAAGATTTGTTACACTTGATATTATACAATGAATTTGCAAGATGAATCGTGCCATATGGCATGATCATATAAAAATATACTCCCCCTTTCGACCACACTTGTCACACAGGTGTGGTCGTTCCCATTTACAGGCCAAAAATTTAAAATGCCCGCAGATTTGCAGGCATTTAATATCTGTTGAATAACTTGTTTAAAACTTGTCAGTCTAAGTCTTTAAGATCCATCTCGCACAGCTCATCAAGTATGATAGTCTTTACATACCCTTCGCATGCAGATCTGTCATTTGCTTCCTTTGTGATAAAGTACAGGCCTGAGTCGGTCGTCGGATCCCATTCGTTTAAAAAAGCGATATCCATTTCATCGACAATTTCCACACCATCTATGCTTTCATCAAGATTGGCTTCTTTTACTATCTCACCATCCTTTAAAAGCAAAAACTCAAGTGTTGTCCCGATGATGCGCTCGGCGATATTGGCTGTAAGTTCATATTCAGGGCCAAGCTTTTCCTTTATGGAGAGGTTTGCATATGCCAAAGCTGTTTCTTTCGCATATGCTGCTCTTTCTCTTACTGTTTCTATCGACTCATATCCGACTTCATCGATACTTGTCTTAAAAGGTATCCTGTAGTCTCTTAAGATATCTCCAAATCTGGTATAAAAGGAGGTGATAGCGGGATCATCCACCTTTATGACTTTGGAGTTTTTCATATGGAAGAATACGCTCTCTCCTGTTGCTTCGATACTCTCTATATTTTTATACGGGATCTTTTTATTCTTCCAGAAAGCAGCCTTTACTATCGGCTCTATTACAAGTTCATCCTTTTCGAATATGACCAATAGATACCTCCCTTAAAAATCCAGAAAAAAATGGAGCATACGGGACTTGAACCCGTGGCCTCCTCCATGCCATGGAGGCGCGCTCCCAACTGCGCCAATGCCCCGGATATGTACATTATAATATATGTAAGATCAAATTCATAGAAATACGATCAAGCTCATGCATGGTTTTTGTTGTAAATCAGGCTTTACTTGTATAGAATGGACTGCATACAATGTTTATTGGAGAATACCAGGCTATGAACATAGAACTTGAACAGCTTACAGAAGATAATTTTAAACACGCTTTAAAGATAAACAGAGATGATATCCCCGAAGACTGGGTCGATACGGCAGCTACGATAATGGAGATCAATGAATACGGCCTTAAGCATCATTTGATCGGACATACCTATTTGGCTCGCCTAAATGATGACTATATCGGACTGATACTCATAGGCGAGGCTATACCCTGGGATACCGATCCTGCTCAGATGAAGGATACTCCTTTTTATCGGATAATGGGTTTTGTTGTAGACAAGGCTTTTCGCAATAAAGGATATGGCTCTCAGATAATGGAACTTGCTATCAAGCAGGTCTACGATGAGTTTGGCAAACGCTCAATATCTCTGGGCGTGCATAAGGATAATCCAAGTGCCGGGCGCTTCTATGAAAGACACGGCTTTAAAAGGACCGGGATATATGAAGGAAATGATGAATATTATCTGAGACTGATATAAGAGATATTTCAGTTTATTGCGAGGTTTGATATGACACACAAGGAAAAGGCATTACAATTGTTTGCGGATAAGTTTCACTGTTCTCAGGCAGTTCTTGCTTCCTATGCTTCAGAATGCGGTATCACTCAAGAACAGGCATTAAGACTCGGTTCATGTTTTGGATCCGGGATGAGAAAGGGTGAAGTCTGCGGTGCATGCAGCGGAGCGCTCATGGTTCTTGGGCTATTATATGGCTATGATACAGCCGGTGATGTTAAATCTTCTCAAAAGACCAATGAAATGACAGAAGAGATGATGGATCGCTTTGCCAAGATAAACGGTTCGTATCTATGTAATGATCTTCTCGGATGTGATATCAGGACTATATCCGGTGTCCAGTATGCAAGAGCCAATAATCTCTTTACAGAGTTCTGTCCCCAAATGATATCAAATGCAATTTATATTTTAGAAGATATGATAAATACAGAAAATGCCAAAAACAACTAATGATCTCATTATACGTAACGCAGATATTTATATGCTCTCATAAAAAAGAGAAACGTGGCTGTTTGTGACAACCACATTTCTCTACTCTTAACCAATGCCACTGACTAAATCAATTATCAGTCTTCTGTCGTTTTACATATACTGCTATTTCACTTAGATTTTCAAATATAAATCTCTGCGCTTTGGGCGTAAATTTATATTGAACGTACGAATGCCCTTTTTCATAATCAACAAGCGTATTAGTCATACCTATGAGTTTTCCTGCTTCACTCGCTTCTCGGTGATTACTTCCTGTTTCATCGGTCACACTTATCAAATATCCTTTATCCAGTAACCAGTTTGAAATACGTGCTACCGGAACTTTGTCAATATCCTCAACAAACAGATCTTTTAAATATGGTGATATCAAACCGTTCATCTCAGACATTTTTACTTCTCTGTTCTGAATCATTCTTTCTACTACTGTTTTATAATCCGGTTTGAACGTAGCAGAGGTATATTTATTCTTTGATTTGCTTTTGCCTTGCTTTATAGGCTGTTCATAAACGCGTTTTAGGACATCTGTTATAAAAGCAAAACATCTCTTAACGTTTTCGTCCTTAACTATGCTATTCCCTTCAATAACTGAATTATTTACAGGGTGGTGACCGGAAAGTATCCTTTCCATATACTTAATTGATATATCACATAGTTTTCTTTCATTATCATTAAGAATATTGTCTGTCATATTTCAATCGTCTCCATAATACTGTATTAACAATGCTTTATTCATTTATTGGAGCATCATCATCTATAAAGCTTTCTCTATTAGGATCATCCAAATACTTTATGAGCTTCTTGATCTTTTGAGGAGTTAATTCTTCTTCGTAATTATTCCCCTCACTAGTCATATGAAGAACAGGGTAAGGTCCCCTGGTTTTTAAAAGGAAATGATTATCAAGCAGCCATTGGATTATGGCTTTTAATTCTGTTGCTGACATTCCGGAACAACATCCATACTCCTCAACATCTGTCAGTCCATACTTTGCAAGTTCCTTACTCTTGCTGCCTCTAAGAGTATTGACCAATACTGTAATGCCAAAGAATCTCTTCTCGCTAATATGCATGTAGCATTTTAGAATACTCTTTACCACTTCCTCCATATTCATTTGGGGATGCTTTTCTTTTGTTGACTTTATCTTTGTCTCATATTCAGGAAATACTAATTCTTCTTTTCTTTCAATCTTTTCATCCTTCTTTATATCAGGAAACAGTAATTCACTTCTATTATCTTTAGTCTGATTAAAGCTTTCATTTTGGGGTTGTGGCGGATTATTGGAATAAGCTTTAGGCTTTATATCAGATCCTTTCATTTTCTGGACAGGTTTAGCAAACTCTTTGCTATATCCCATCTGTGCATAATAGTCATCAGCACTTATTGTATTATTGCACCCCTGCTTGTTAGGTTTATAATTTGTGCATCCCAGGAAGTAATGGCCATCTTTTTGTTTAGCAATAAGATAACCATCTCTACATTGTTCACATTTTTGTATTGAAAGCTTTCCTGCTCTCATATCATTTGTGATAAATCCACATAGTTCAGGCTCATTCGTGCATATATACAGTCTAAGGCCATACGCATTCTTATAACGATACTGTAAAGGATATCCGCATATAGGGCATGATTTCTTTGCCGATCTTTGGATTATCTCTTCTTCATTCCACTCGCCTTTCAGTATCACACTCTTGTAGTCATGCTTTATTTCAAGCAGAAATTCAGATGGATTCTGTTCGGGCGCAATAAAATATACTCTGTTCTTTGTCCTTGTCAGTGCAACATAGAATAAACGTCTCTCTTCTGCATAGTCTATTGAATTATCACCTTTGATAACAAACGAAAGGACCGGATCATCCTCGATCTTTGATGGGAACCCGTATGTTTCATTCTTTCCATTTACAACAATGACATTGTCATAACCAAGACCTTTTGCCATATGCACTGTCATAAATGTGATATTCAATTTAGGATATTTCACAGATGTCAGTTTGCTTCCTCTGGTCTTATATTCAAATAATCCAGATTTTTCAAGCTGATCTCCGTCAAAATTGTATCGTCCGAGAAGAAGAATTGATCCATCTTCTCCTTCTTTTTTTCCCTCGGCACGATTAAACGCTATTATCTGATCCAAAGCAGACTCTACAGCACTTGCAGTAGCATAAAGTGCACCGCTCTTCCTGTCGCCATTATAAGACTTGTAGGATGAATCATATGTATAAATGATTACAGGATCCTTTATATTCTTTGGAGATATTAAACTCTTTTCTATCTGAGTCGGGTTCTTCTGTATGAAATTACCGGCAATATCGATAACATCCTGTGCATTTCGATAGGTATGTACTATTTTGAGCAGCTTTGCATAACCCATCTTTTCTTCGAATTTAGTAAACAGAGATATATCGGAGCCACTGAATGCATAAATAGACTGCCAGTCATCTCCGACTGCCATTATCTTTGCATCAGTCACTTCTGATAATGCCTTGGTCAGATCAAATCTCTGTCTTGATATATCCTGATACTCATCAACAATGACATATTTGAAATGAAGTCTTTCTTCCATTTCCTTCACTTCTTTGAGCACTCTGGCTGATTCGTTTATCATATCTTCAAAATCAACTGCATCATTTTCATTCAGAAATCTTTCATATTCAAGATAACAGTCTTTGCATATACTCAAAAACAGTTTGGATCTAACGCTTTTAGTTGAATTGTACATGTAGTCAAAGCGTTCAACAGTATATCCGTTGGTCTTAAAATTATTAATAAACCGACAGATCAGACCTACAAGTTTTCTTATATATCTTGACTCCTCTGATTCAATCAGTCTTTTCATTATTTCCGTCTTCGATTTTGGATTAAGCACTACCCCTTTCGCTTCAAGTTCCTCTTTCAGATGTTCCGTTATGCTTCTATGATCTTTATACTCAGAAAAAGTATATATAAGTGTTGTTCCGTGTTCCTTATGAAGACGTACCTTATCATTTATGCTCTTTTTATAGCGAGCAAGTTCTTCTTCATTATATCTGTCATTACGTCCGGATTCAGTAATCCCGAAATGTTCGATATATATTTCCTTATCTCCTTGCTTTATAACAAAGTCCGGTGTATATGGTTTGCGTGATACTATTATGTTATAAGGGTATTTGGGCTCATATTCATAATCGATATTGTTCAGGTAAAAGAAATTTGCTATTTCTACCTCCTGATAAGACCTTAGTATTTCGTTATTAATCGTTACTTTCTTCTTTGTACGTGAATCTATGATCTCTCTGTTAAACTCATCAAGATCACTTCTCATAGTAGTGAAATTTGACTTGGCTGTTTTATTAAAGAAGTCATTAAGATTTTTGCCTTCATAAGGTGCATCAAAATATGAAGCAAAAAACAGAATTAGGTTATTCACCAGACTTTCATTCGTAAGGATCGCATTCTTAAAATAATCCTGCAAGAGATAATATAACTTAGACCCCTCAACAATATTGAGTTTTTCAGGATTGTGTATGTGAAGAATCGCATTCCCTGTAGAATGAAATGTTGCTATAGGGCAATCAATCTTTAGGTCTTTATTGATCTTTTCTCTTAATTCACCTACTGCTTTATTTGTAAAGGAAATAATAAGAATATCTCTGGGATTGATATTCTTCTTCTCAACAAGATACTTAACTTTTGCAGCTACAGTCGTAGTTTTACCCGCTCCAGCGCCTGCAATGACCAGACAATAATCTTCATCAGTCAGAATAACTCTTCTTTGATCCTCATCAAGTGTTATACCCGGATCTACATCGCGAAGGATTTCATCAAAGTATTTCTTTTCAGACTTCATCTGTGAATTTATATAGCGATCATTTGCTATATCAACAATGCTATCTAGATCTTGATATTGAGATATGGTTTTTAGTATATCGCTTTCAGGAAAATCATTTTGTGCACAAAAAGCACTAAGCATCCCGCTATCTTTTAAAACTTCAAAATACTCAACAGTTTTCTGATAATCAGATTTCCATGACATGTATTCACTTCTTGGCACATAATGTGACTCATTTAACAATACATAAATCTTATCCTTTAGTTCGTTTATTTTAATGCATTCAGGACTTTTTATACCCGATTTGGGATTACTGATTGTATTTTTATTTTTGAATAATTTGGTCAAAAAACTCATGTCGTTAATCTTCTTATGATCAATTTAAATTCTCTTCAAATCTTTATGAATTATACAGTTGTGAATCGGTAGACTTCATACTATCAGCGTCACACACTTCCATTTGAGCTAGTACTCCAAACATACATTTATTATATGATAAAATTTTGAGTTTTCATAGAAAAAAGGCGATATAATCGCCTTTTTATACCAATTCATATTTGCATCAAATTACTTATTCTATCATCACCTTAAGATAAACCAGATACCCCTGTTCTAGATAAACGTCTCTTTGGTTAACCAAATATGCTCAACATTTCTCATCACTTAAAAGTCTCTCTCATCAGTTCAATTATTCCATCACGATAGCTCTGACTCCATTTATCAACAACTTCTTCTTCAACTGCTTTTACTTCTGGTTTATCCTCAGTAATGCCCTCATCTGCCGGTTCAATAGGCTCAGCCCAGCATGAAACTACCTGCGTTTGGACAAGAATGATCATATTTCCGGTCAGATATTCATACTTCTCAACATTCGCATCGCAAACACCTGCCAGCCAGCCTTTACGGTAATCATCGCCCTCTTCTTCGATATCTTCAAACCAATAGTCAGTTTTATTAAATGCCCTTTTTGCATCTGCTTTTGACTCAAAAATGTAAAAATCCATCTCATCAAAACGTTCATCGATCGAAGATTTTGTCGACATGACATTAACGGATTCAACACCTGCCATTTCAAAATCTCTGCTTCTTTCGGTTTTAAATCCGCATGTTTCAACTATATCCTCAGGTGTATATATATTTCCTTGCTGTGTTGCACACCCTGATATCATAAGACTCATTAATACTATGATCAGATTTACTTTTATCATTTTTTGCATTCTCTTCCCTCGTTGTATGTCAGTTTTTATCTTTCTGTATAAGATACGTAAAACGTACTGCTTTTTTATGGATTATTTTAATGCATTTCTTGCATAATTCATATAGATAGATTCTGTATATCTTTGTGACATTTGTGTCACCGCGGAGAGTGGTTTGTTTTTCGCGGTTTTTCGAGCATTGATACGATATAGAGCATATGTAGATCAAGTGGTTGAATCTTTAAATATTAGGATTATTATTGTTTTGACTATATCAGTCATTCTGTTTTTTCGATGGCATATGCGCATTTATGTAAACCATTATGATATAAAAGCGGGGTCCTCCATTGGCAGAAATGGAAGACCCCTGTATAGAGATTAAGGGAATCACCCCTTAAGTTCGCTATTGCTTATTCTGTATCATTTTTTCCTTGAAGGTAGATCTTAAGTGAAGGATGATGCCTATCACCGTCATGGTAAATACTATTGCTGTGATAATTCCCAGTACTAAGATAATGAATAATGCTATACCCATTTGCTACCTCCTTTTTAATTGTTCTATATTGTTGACCCCCTTATGTCTGTTTCTGATTATATGTTATATCATATGATTCATGTCTTAAATGACAAAAAGAGCAAAATAGACACTCGTATTTTGCTCTTTTACTCTGTCAGATATATCGGCCTTTTAAGGCATTGTTCGTTAAATACATACTCGGGAGTGATAAACGGATATGTTATCTCGTCTTCATAGTACCACGGATCTGATTCATGATATTCATTTATAAGAACATGAAACTGCTGTGCAGGCATGTATCCCTGTGCAAGCAAAAATGCCTTTTTGCCTTCCTTTTCACATACATCAACAACCATGACTACATGTCCGGGTGAACCGCCCTTTATAAAGATATCCCCTATCTGTATGTCAGACATTTCGATAGGTTGTGATTCCTTATCGAGCGAGAGCGTACTCGCATACATATATACAGTTTCCAGATAGCTTTCAAAGCTATCATCCGAATCAGAGATGACACCATTGTCTACCCATGATACATCATTTCCGCCAACAAGTATTCTCTTGCCGTTTTTATAACTTTTCCAGTCACATAAGAATCCGTTTACGAAATGAAAGGCTATCTTATCTTCCTTGCCGCATGATCTCATGTATTCGGCGTAGACTCGCATAACCGAATCGGCACACTGTTGTAGATCATTACCCGATAAATACATATCAAATACGCATGCGGCATGATCGTTTGGCTTGACTGTTCCGTCAAACAACAAAACCGGGCTGTTATCAGGAAGTACTTTGTAGTTTCTTATAAATTCCCCAAGGCTTGCCTGCTCTTCATGAGTTCTTTCATATCCTTCGGGAACCAGGATACGTGTCTTAAGAGTATTCCCATCAGGATCTATCAGAGTCTTATATTCAGGAATCTTATTATCATCTGATCCGTCCTTAATGATCTCAGGCGTATTTTCTGTTTCAGGTGATATGTCAGTATCTTTTATATCAGTGTCAGTAGTCTGATCTGTTATTTCCGGCTCCTGGCTGACATTATCATTTGCTCCATTGGATGCACATCCTATGAGCGTACATATTAATATGATAAGTATATGTATTGTTATCTTTTTCATATTACTCATGTCTTTTACCTGTTTACTGTACGACCGGCAACCGGATATTTATGGGGAACCAGACTAGTTTCTGCAGATATCATTCCAGGTGCAGTCACCGCATATATCTTTTCTTACACCGGCTTCTATGATCTTTACTTTTACTGTCTCTATGAACTCCTTATAAGTCAGTTCATCACCTTCATTTAATCCACATGCATTTAAGACTTTTGTATCATACCTGTCTACTTTGTCATCACTTGTACATTTACCCGATTCGTTATTAGGGCAGTTCTCACATACAATATCAGTTTCTGTTTTCAGAATGATTTTCTGATCTGGATCATTATTCAATTCATTTATTATTTTTCCCATATGGTCTGTGAAGTCTTCAGAATATCCTTTTCCTTTATAAAACTGAAAGCACATGCCATGATGAGGTCTTAAATGTTTACTCATTTTTAATTCAATGTCCGGAAATTTATTTTCGAATTTGATTGTTGAAAATTTGCTGGAAATCTTTGATTTTAAAAAATAAAAAAAGGGAAGTTTCCTTCCCTATATTATATATTAGAAATCATAATTGCAATGACTATTTTGCATTAAATAAGAAGGCACATTTTGTGCCTTCTCTCAATATCATTTAAATGTAAAACGCTCCTTCGATGTTATCATTAAATATATAATATACTTTACCTTCTTCAGGCTTCATATAGAGTTTTACACTATTTAGCTCTTCCTCTTTACCTTCAAGATCATATGTCCATACATCTTTTGCAATGTTTGTCAGGCTGTTAAGATCATATTCCTTATCTGCAAACTGATATACTATTGATGATTTTGGTTCTTTGACCTTCTTAGGTTTTACAACTGTCTTTTTGGATGATACTTTCTTTACACGTTCTGCAGCCTTCTTCACTACTTTTTCTGCAACTTTTTTTGCTATAGGCATTATAATCCTCCGTTTCTTAATCTGCGATTTTTCGCATGACATTCTCAAAAATAAGATAATACAATTATAGCAAAGTAGCGTAACAGATATGATCGTATCTTTTTGTTTAATACATATGTAATATATTAGCGATATGGTTTTCTACTTAGAATTCTCGTTCATTATTCCTTCAACATTTTCTTTAAGCCATTTATATGGCATTGACTTTGCTTTATTAAGATATTCAGCCAGCAGATCAGAACCCACAGCATTAAGTACATGCAATACCATTATTTTCTGATATTCATCCTCATATGATCCAGCCGGATATTTATCTCTGTTCCAGAACTTTACTGCATATTCCTCAGCCTTTTTAGGATCAATTTCAGCCATAGTCTGAAGTGCCATTCTGGATGTATATTCATCGTCAGACTCTATGAATTCATATATCAGATTCTTACAGGAATCATATTTACCAAGTCTCTTTGCAAACTGCCACTGTGCATTGATATATTTTGATCCAACACTTTTCACAGCTAACAGATCAAACCACTCTTTATGTTCAATTAAAACATCTGCGAGATTCTCGCTCTCATTATCCCTGGCAATAACAAACAGCAATGCATCGATAAGCTTTTCATCAGCATCTTTACTGTCTGTATCAGATATGATATTCATCGCTGCTTCGTACATTTGATCAAAATGAGAACCGTACCCGAATTCCCATTCACCATTATCATTCTCTTCTCCCCAGTCAGGATAGTTTTTATCTGCCCAGCGTATAAACTTATGAATTTCTTTATATAGCTTTTCTGCCATATCACTCATATCAAGTCTTTCTCTTTATCTGCTTTTCACAGTGGAACTGTTCTATCCAAAAATCAGATCACTAAACTTCATGTTATGAATCTCAAGAAAACCATTCAACATCTTCCATCCGTCTTCATTAAGTTGATTTAACTCTTCTTCTCTTAATATATCCCATCCTCCGCTTTCAGTGGACAAAGCCTCACCAATCACACAAATTCCTATTTCCTCAACAGGAACCTGCCAGGGACCGACATTATTAAACGGACATTGTACCGTAACTGATCTATCATCAATTCCTATTACAATATGTGTATCTACTACTATCATACATATTATTCCTATAAAAGTTTGTCATCGCAGATAATGCTTTAATCTATCTGAGATCGATAAGCTGCCTGTATTCATGATCAGGCACCTTTTTGAAAAACATTTTTTCATTACATTCAGATATATCGCAGCTGATAATATTATAAACATGCCATCCGTAGATCCACATCTGAGTGTCCGGGTCGACGTATCTGTTGTTATACAGGATCCTTCCATACTGATTTTTTTCAAGTATAAAAGCCGTTTCATTCAGTCTGTCTCTGTGATAATAGATCGAATTCACATCATTATATGACTCGTTATGTCCCCGACGCTTTGTCGGGCACCACTCAACATTTTCATCACAGAACATTACCCTGTATCTGTCTTCTTCCTTAAAGATCCGAATGAACTGTAACAGCCTGTTAAAATTATCATATCGATCTTTAGTTCCTTCGGTAAATATGTTTGATCCATATTGCTTAAATTCTGTAATATAAGGCTGTGCCTGTGATACTTTACCATCGTTACCATATCTGAGACGAATAACCTGTGCAAGCACCTCGCATTTTTCGATCTTGCTTATATCAATTTCTCGAAACAGATCTCCGTTTCTTAATCTGGCATATTCTGAAGACCGTTCCTGTTTGTCATAATATGTATTTAAAGATTGAATAATCAGCATCTTTCTTAGCCCTGTAAACTTCCGCTCTTCAATAATGTGTCAATACTAACTCTTAACAGATATCACAGCTTTAAGCTCAGATTATTATCAAGTATTTCTTTCACTTATGAATTAAATATAGCGCAGATAAGAAAAGTCGCTCCAAAAAGTATTACAGGCACTAAAAGTAAACAGATCCCAAGTGCCCAGACTCCATGAGTCTGTCTTCCCTTTATCTTGCATATTATTGCATAAATAATCATTAGTATTCCCGGAATAATGGCTGAATATGGAATATCTGCCGAAAGCATTAATGTGCCACTATTCCATTTAAAACTTAGGATAATCTCAAGAACAGAAAGAAGAACTGTTGTTGCTGCAAATGTATATAAGATGATCCTGCGTTTTTCTTCTGCTTGCGTATTAACCACATTTATAACATCATTTACTACTGCCTCAACCTCTTTGTCAGAATTATTATCTATTGTTTCTGATCTCATTAATTCTATTATGGATACACCTAAAGCATCAGCCAAGGTTTCTAAAGAATTAATATCCGGAAATCCTAATCCTCTTTCCCACTTACTGACTGCTTTGTCTGTTACCTGTAATTTTGCAGCCAGATCTTTCTGTGTCATATTTTGTTTTTTTCGTCTTTCAGCTACAAAGCAACCGAATTTGTATGCATCCATTTTTTCACCTCCGATTGCACATTACAGCGTTTTTATACACAAAACAACCGACGGATAGTTTACCTTCGAAATTCCTTTAAAATCATTGAATTCTATGATTCGTTTACAGTAAATCTGATTCCACGGAAGATATCTATACAGGAAGCCCCGCACTATCTGCCTAAACTGCGTCTATAATGTACGTTGAACAGACAATAGTCTTTTAAACAAATTGGGGTTTGATATGTTATATCTTTGGGATATCTTTGCCATCTAAATTCAATTTATTCACTCAGTTCTCCAGATAATACTATTTCTAAAAATTAGCTACGGTGCCGGTCTTGCCTTTTTTGAATCCGCATCTATGAAAACATAGGAATTCATATAATCCTCATATTCCTGCATAGTGATCTTTTGTCCATTATATGTGAAATCACTGTTCTCATCATATACATCTTCTTCAGAATCCCAGTATTCGGCATTGATGGATATCGTCTCTATGACATTTCCGTTCTGATCATATCTTGTAAGTGTCAGCAGTTTCCTGCCTGCATGAGAAAAGTCACTGTGGCTGACATAGACATGACCGTTGCCTTCGTATACACCGCAGGCAGCTGCAGTTCCGTCGCCACAATCAAGCTGCACAAGCTGTCCGTCTCTTACATCGTAGATGTTGTAACCGTAGAACAGTGTTGAAACAAGCAGTTCGTCCTTACCGTCCTCATCAACATCATAGTAGAATGTTGTAGGATCCATATCAAAATCCTCTTGCATAAAGCTGAAGATCTCTGAAAATGTTTTTCCATCCAGTTTTAACTCATCGTTTATAAACTGCTCGTATATCTTATCATCCGCTGCTGAATCCGAAGCTTCTGTGTTTTCAGCAGAAGCTTCTTCATTTATGGATGTCTGATCTTCTTTTACTTCTTGCGGTTGAACCTGATCTTTTACTTCATCTGTCTCTATTACTGTTTCTTCTTTTGTCTCAGGTTGTGTTTCCGTATCCTGAACAGGATCATTAATACTCCCGCATCCTGTTAAGGCGGTAATGGTCATGATGACTGCAAGGCCTTTAAGTAATGTATGTTTTTTCATCTTTCTTATATTTTTCCTATGCATATTTGAAATCCCCTTTTGTTATTTGATAGAACCCTTCCCTTCAGGTTCTCATCTTCTTCCCCAACTTATCTAATTCTTTTACCAGTTTATCATATTCACTTTGCTCATTATTTTTCAAATCCACTTTAGCATATGGCTTCCATATGTCTTCAGGATTATTATCATCATGAAGCTGAACTAGCTGATCCAGAAAAGTATTTACCATTTTCCATTTTGCATCTGATTCTTTCGAATTTCCGCGAATATCATATGTGTAGTCTTCGTTATACTTTTTCTCAAGTTTATAATGAGATAAATCCAAATCATAGAATCTCCACACATATCCGTTCGTATGTATAACCCTGCCAAAACTTAATAGATGCCCTGTCAGTTGTCGTATGCAATCAATTGTATCCAAAGATTTCCCAAGTGCCTTGACTTCAACAACAGCATGAATATCTTTTGTAGTTGCAGGTACAAAGATATTATTACCATCGCTTTTATCAAGAATTGCTATATCCGGAAAACCTTTTATTCCCCAATAAGGTTTTTCACTTCCTGATACGGTTCTTCTACGACCGCTTATATCTCTTATGGAATACTTATTCAATCCTTCTATCTGCTTTAATAGCCTTATGATGACGTTATATAAATCCTGCTCTACATTATTCTGTGTCTCTATTAACTGCAGTTCTTCTGCATATTCCCAGTAATCCATATCTACTCCAAATTCACATCATGCTAATCCGCATTATGTATCTTTATCTGTTTATAACAATTCTTTTAATTTACCGACAATGGCCTCTTTTTCAGAGCTTCCTATTGTAGACAGTCTAAGAAGCGGTATACCATACACATCACATATATGGTTCTTCATAATATCACGCTCTGCCTGATCAGTTCCTTCTTTGTGGTAAATATATCCATCAACTTCTATTGCAAGCACATATTTCTTATTAACCCTGTTTATAACAGAAAAATCTATATGTGTATGCGAATTTAGTGCATATCTTTTCTCAGCATTACTTAAAAGACTGGTATCCTTCAAAATATCTCTTAATGAAACATGACAAAGGACCTTTAACTCATTATATTCTTGTTCATTAATAATGTCTTCCAGCAGTGCATACATCAGGTTTTCTGAATCATACTCAGATATTTTCTTTCTTCCTTTGAGGTAATTATTAACCTCATTTGTATATTGAGAATACAGATTATCAAAGACAGAATATATCTTACTTTCAACAACCTCAAAGTTATTGTACTTAATATATCCTATAAGATCTCCGACATTACCGCTTTGTTTTGCAACTTCTGCAGATGTGACAACATATAACCTTTTCTTAGCTCTTGAAATAGCCACATTAATAAGATAGGGATTGTCCAAGAATTCATTCTTTTCGTTATCAACGGTAGATAGAATTATCACATCCTTTTCTCTGCCCTGAAACTTATGAACAGTGTCGATCGAAATCTCAGAAGGCAGTTCTTTTCTCATCTCTGCCACCTGATCTCTATAAGGAGCAATTATACCTATCCTATCTAAAGGACAATCTATGTCGTTTAGGATCTCATCTCTAATTACTTCAATCTGCCTTTGATTGTAATGACCTCTGGCATGATTTCCTTCTACCGTCACAACAGCATTTAGCACATTGTTTTCACCAGAGTCTTTTGTCATTATCATTAACTGACCTTTATAGTATTTCTGGTTACAATAATCTATGATCTTAGGATGACATCTGTAATGCTCTTTCAGTAAGACTGTAGGCACTTCCGATATGACATTCTGAACTGATGCCATAAAACTGTTTGTAAAACTGTAACCATCCGGAATATCATATGACACTGTTATCGCCTGTGCTTTTGCTTCATCTTCTGGCGTTACAACATTAGGTAATTGCTTCCTGTCACCAACGATAACTGCATTTCTTGCTGAATATAGCGCTAATGCACCGGTTACAACATCAACCTGGGATGCTTCATCCATAATTAAATAATCATATGTGATAGGACACAGGTTGCTTCCAAGTGTATTTTTTGCAGAAAAAGTTGTACTTAATACAACAGGATATTCTTTTATAAAATCATTAGGATTTTTCCAGAAATCAGAAGAATCAAATACTCTTCTGCTTTGTGTGCCATATCTTTTTGCAAGAACATGCTTTAGATACGCCATTGATAGAGTTGTTAAATCATCTAAAGTACTAGAGTTTTTATTTACGATCCGCTCAAGCTCCTCTATCCTTTTTTCTACTTCTTCTTTTCTTCGTATATAATATAATTCCTGTAATGCATCAGTTATCTTTTCAAGATCAGATTCAAATACCTGTTTATCTGTTAGCCCAAATCTGAAAAATGCTTTAAATTTAAAGATAAAGTTAATACCTTTTGTCCTTGTCGCATCGATCCATTCCAAACGCAACTTAAGTATATTAGCAGCAGAAACGTTTCTTCGGATCTTTAGCTCTAAAGGTCTTTCCGATCTTTCACTTAACATCTCATCGTGGTATTTTTGTTCGACATTAAGATCTGTAAACTCTTTACGCAGTCCGGCCAGTTCCTCATTTGCTTTAAACAGCTTACCTGCAGATTCAGACAGATCTGTAATTCTGTTAAACAAATCTGTCGTATCATCCTTATATATCCATGTGTCAAACTCTGGATACTCTCCGGATTGATTAGATATAAAATCTTCCTTGTTATCTGCTTTACCAAGTAAAGCAATCACAAAACCAAGATTGTGTTCACCAAGTTTTTCAAGTACGTTTTCTATTGCAGAATTATTATTTGATACGACCTGAACATTCTTATTTCTTATAAGCAGATTGGCTATGATGTTTAATATAGTCTGAGTCTTTCCTGTTCCTGGAGGCCCTTCGATTATACTGATGTTGTTTTCTAATGCATTATATACGGCTTCATACTGACTATGATTACACCCAAACGGAAAAATAGGATTAGATCCAGCCCCATTATTTATTCCGTTTTTACCAGTGACATACTTTGCAAGAGCTGTATGTTCAGAAATAAACGAAACCTGAGAAAACTGCTTTTCCAGTAGTTTTTCCCCTTTATCATTAACAAGTGAATTGATTCCTGACAGTTCTTTTAAGTACTTTAGAATATCTGTCTGCTTTTTTGAAATAAGGCAGCTTTTCTCAATTCGAATATCACGTGCAGAGTACTCCTGTACATTACCATTTCTATCCGTTATTCGATAAAAAGATGCGTTATTACCATTATATCTTTCTATCAAACATGCAGCATAGCTTATAAGATGATCACCACGATAGATAGCTAAACTATCACTATTAATAACCGTTGAATCTTTTAGTCTTATAACCTTCTCGTAGCCATATGAATACGTCTTGTTACTGTTTTTAAAAACAACATCCCATTTGTGTGATGTACTGTTATAATCGCACTTTTTTATTTCTTGTGTTTTCGGTTGTCCGTTTATAACAATGATTTCTCTCATATTTCTACGTCATAACTATATTTATTTACATTAACGATTTTTGCATATGCAATTCCAGATACAGTCACTACATACACTTAATAAGACTGCTTGCAAAACGTTCTCCGAGTCTTCCAGCTCTTCTCTCCGGTGACTCAATACGCAGTCCAAAAATATGTGAAAATAAAATGAGTACGATTATAAAGACAGCCAGGAAAGCAAATATGCTTACAATTCCAAAAAAATTCACACTCATATTACAGTTGCCTTATTCCTCGACATTTGGGGAATTTGGAGCAGCCATAAAATTGGCTACCTTTGTTCTCACCTTTAGCGGCTGTTCTTAAAATCATAGGTGCTCCGCATTTAGGACATGATGGAATCTCGTCAATCTTCTGTTCATCAGATGTCTTAGAATTTATCGATTGCTCCTCGACAAGTTTTCTGAACTTTTCAGCATAATCAACCTGGTTGGTTTTGTTTAATGCCAGGAAATAGTTTGCAGTTTCCTCCATCTCCTTTTCTGAAAACATTTCTTCTTTCTTATCTGCATCCTTTTCCTTAATATAGGCAACCAGCTGATCACCTCTTATTACCTTTTCCTTTATTTCTTTCTTGGCATACTTATCATTCAAAACCGTTTTGGGATTAGCCAGTACTACTATTGGATGATAGTTTTCATCAAAATACTTTTCAAATAAAACTTTAGTTAGTATATTCTTAGTTTTGCCTCGGATTGCCTTTATAAGTTCAATGTGTCTCTCATTCTGAGTGATTGGTGAATAGATTCCTTCTTTGAAAGTCTTTCCCTTATACTGATATGACCTTATAAAACTCCCGCTGTTGTTGATCTCAATATTCCCATATAGATTCTTACATTCGATGACATAAACATTCTTTCTCGTCAAGACTAAGTAATCTATTTGAGCTTTTAATCCCTCATCTTCCAGGAAAAGATCATGCAATACAAACATCGGAATATGACTATTCTCCAATTCAAAATGAATCTGTTTCTCACCGAATATCCCAGCTTCTACCCTATTTATCTCTTGTTCAATCTTTTCTAATCCTTCTCCTGAAAGTTGTTCTTTTAACTCTTGTAATGCTGCAAATTGTTTTTCAGCTTCACTCTCTTCTTTCAGAAATACCGGATTCTTTATCTTATCAAATATACTCATTATTCTGTCACCTTCACTAGTTTTATATCTTAACTCAGATTTTTTCATAAGTAGCCACACACTACCATTTAGCTTGCTCTAAACTGGCAAGTTTCATCACATCTATAGAAATATTATATCTCTTGCACGACCTCAGAACTTCTCTACTTGTTTTGCTCTTACATCGTTCTAATCTGATATCCTCTTTTTCAGATAATCTCGTAATGCGTCATCTTCGCAATATACAAAGCAGCCTTTTTGTCCTCTTGTAAGCAGTACTTTGTATGTATTCTTTATCAATCTTTCTGCAAGTGCATTATCTTTGCACTGTCTGATACGGCTTGTATGATCATCCTTTGAAATAGCGTTTTTATCAGTGCATACATGGCCGTTTATATATCTTAGATCTTTTCCTATAATGACACCGACATAATCAAATTCCATTCCCTGGACAGTATGTATGCAGCCTATCTGTTCAAAGGAATCGGGATTGATTGCAAATATGTTATCATTCTCAAGATTCCACTTCGCATGGAAATCCTCGATCATGATATCCCATTCACCGCGTTTGTTCTTTACATTCCAGTCATAGCAGTACCCTGCACACATCCTTGATTTGTTTCTTCCTTCATTGAAGACACGAAGTGCTTCTTTCATAAGACCCGGTGTATCAAAGATACGGAAATCAAAGTCTTTAAGATCAAGTGTCTTGTTTGCCGTCTCTCTAAGCTCGAGAACATCATCAAGAAAGGCTATATAGCCGTCACTTCCGTTGCATCTGAACTGTGACTGTAGAACAAACGGCTTTCTGGTTTCCAGTACAGCTCCCAGCTCCATTGCATACTGCTTAATTGTATCTATGTTATAACAGTCATTGGCTGTTATTCGCTGATCTTCATCGACAAAGAATACCGATACACGTGATGCTCTTATAGCATCCTTTAACATATCCTCACCTTTATACATATATGGTTTTTTCTGCATTCTGTGAGCTTCATCATAGATTCCCACATCTATTCCGTTATCAGGTACAAACGGAAGTGAATGAGGTGAACGGAACGCAAGTTTAAGATCAACTATCTTTTTGGCATCTCCCTTTGCCAGCAGAGACTGATAGCAGTTTCTCGGAGCACTGTTCTTTGTAATATATGATGCATTGTATCCAAGTTTTGTGATGCTGTCTGCAAGTACATTAACAGCCAGGACCGATTTTCCTGTTCCCGGTCCTCCCTGTATTATTATCACATGCTTCTTTAAATCACTGGCAGCTGACTTTATTGCATTCATGATAAAATCATATGCCACGGCCTGTTCATCGATCATCTCAAATTCCTTATTGCCGCACAGCATGGAATCTATGGAATCCTGGAGGCACTTGGTTGGTTTGATCTTTCCGTAATCTATCTTATACAGAAGCCGATCATCAGAAGATTTTGCGGTGATATACTGATGAATGAATTCACGCAGCTTTAATACATCAGACTTTAAGAAGACCGGTGCTTCTTTTGTCCAGTCGGAATATATATCATCCTCTATAACAGGTCTATAATCTTCAGACATGTTGTGCAGATATGCACAGGGATTGAGCGAACTCTCATCAAGATCTTCTGCTCCACCGTAGTTTCTTATAAGACTTTTGTATGTATAAGCCTGGTAAGAAGGATGTGCAACAGGCTCATGAGAACGCAGATCAGACATAACAGAATGTCTGAATGTATCATTGACTTTCTCAACTTTTGCCCACTGCTTAAGTTCTATTATTACGACATGATCGGTATCATTATTATCCTTACCAAGGATCATGAAATCGACTCTTTTGGATGTCTGCGGAATGTTATACTCGATTGCCACGTTGCAGTCTTTGGGTATTTGGGGAGTATCAAGAACATTTTTCATGAATTGCAAAGAATTATTCCATGAATTGATCTCGCTGTCACTTCCTCCGCTAAGATGATGTTCTCTTAATGAATCATAAAGCCTATCGCTAATCTTATTTAATATCACATCATCATAGAATTGTTCTATTGTATCTTCATAGATTATCATTCGTTGATTCTCCTAAAGCTGATCGTACTTAGCACTGTTTCCTTTTGCTTTTTCAACAGGATACTTGGCTTCATTCTGATCCATCTTTCTGTTTACTATCTCATCCTCATCAAGGCCGAGTTTATCCAACATGTTCCTGCAGTAAACAAGTACATCCGCAAGTTCTTCTTCCACTTTTGATATATCGTATTCAGTGTCGTTCCACTGGAAACACTCCAGAAGCTCAGCAGCTTCAATCACTATGGATTTTGCAATATTTGCCGGTGAATGAAACTGATCCCAGTCTCTATCCTCCGTAAATCTTCTTATTCTTTCTATTGTATTGTTATTCATAAAAATCCTCTTCCCGATTACTCTATTCAAGATATCTATTTAGATATATACTTCCTTCCGTTGGATCACTGCTTGTTATAAACTTCTATGATAATAACGAAATAATCTTGTTCTGTGTCTTTAATGACAACCTATTTCGAGTAGCCAAATGAGTAGCATTATATATATCATCAGTCGTTTCCAGTACAAAATCACTGTCTACCGGACAATTCCTCTCTACAAAAAATATGTATCCCTCTATCCAGACATTTAGCCCATTCTCCTTCAGCAGACTAGACAAGATGTATATTTGTCTTTTCACCTGTTTAATAGGATTTTTGACCCTCTTTTGATATATGTTCCCAGCAGGTGTTATCTTGTTCTTTATCCACTCATGGTCATCTTCGTCACCGAAAATCTCACCATAATAGTTCTTAACCTCAATTATAAAGACTCCATAACTGTTTATGATGACATTATCAAGCTCTGTCTGTTTACCGTCAGCAAATATTGGTACATTTGTCAAGAGTACATCATCTTCTTCCAACGTCTCACTAATAAGACTGCTCGCAAAACGTTCTCCAAGTCTTCCAGCTCTTCTCTCCGGTGACTCAATACGCAGTCTAAAAAAACAAGAAAACAAAATGAGTACGATTAGAAAAATGGCCAGGAAGGCAAATATGCTTACAATTTCTGAAGAATCCATGCTCATATTACAGTTGACTTATACCTCGATATTTAGTGAATTTTGAGCAACCATAAAACTAGCTACCTTTTCATCGATCAAATTAGCTTTTAGTTTATAACCACTCGTATAATTCCTTGTATCATCTATCATTTCTACAAATCTCAATTTACTTCTTCTTTTTTCTACCAAGTCTCTCTTATTCTCTCCACCAATTCCAAATCTGCCGGTAACCAATCCACCGAATCCAGTTCTTCCTTCGAGAGCCATTTTGCTGCTTCTGCTTCTTTAAGAATCAGCTCACCATTTGTTACTTCAGCCCAGAAGCAATCCATTGATAAATGAAATGCAGGATAATCATACTCAATGGTTTTTATAAGCTCACCCACCTCAATGTCGGCTGTAAGCTCCTCTTTTATTTCACGAACAAGTGCCTGCTGTGGCGTTTCTCCTTCTTCTATCTTTCCTCCGGGAAACTCCCACCGGCCTTTGAACTCTCCATATCCTCTGGCTGTTGCAAATATCTTTTCTTCATTGTCGGTATTGGATCTTATTACTGCAGCAACAACTCTAATAGTTTTCATCGTGATTTATACGCTCCTTTTATGCATTAACTATATAATCGTAAATATCTTCCCTTACGGGTTTGTTCAATATCCATTCTATTTCTACCGCAGTTTTATCGGTATTGGCCATAGTAAATTCTTCTGCTCTTCCACTAGCTATCATAGGCCCAAGATAATAAAACTCTTTTGATACTTTGTCATCTTTATTCTTTCTGACAAACAATTCAACTTTTATTCCTCTTTCTTTTGCCTTTAAAAAGTTCTGAACATCTTCGGATTGTTTACTGCGCCCAGATTTAGATATTGCGATCAGCATACGATTATTTACAAAATGATCTTCATATTTAGTCGTATCACTGATATCATCTGCTTTATCATAATTTATAAATACAGGGAATGTTTTTGTCTTTTTATCATATTTGTATCCACCTATATTCAGCGGAACTTCATTATTTTCCCAGTTTAGCAGCCTGCATACATCTTCATAAGTGTATTTCTGGTAGAGTACCAGATCAGAACCATTGTACCCATTGCTGTAATCTCTTTGATAACGGCTAATTCCAAAGTCTACAAGCTCATTTATTATGGAATAGAAATCATCATTAGATAGCATGTCAATAAATGTCTTTGTTGGTTTGTAATCTATTCCATCCCTCTCCATGAAAACGCATTGCTGATATGTTTTTTTGCCGGATCCAGCCGGAAATTCATTTGTCATAATATTGACTATATTGTCCCGTTGATCATTGCTAATGGATTTATCAAATTTTTTAAGATCATCTGAGAGTCCTTGAAATAATCCTATGGTCGATATTCCATGAGCATATGCCAGTATTCGTTTTAACAACTGCAATTCATGGATTCTTTTTCCTGCCGCAATTTTCTTAGAAATAAACTCTACAATGACTTCCTCGTCTTTTGATAAGCGAACGGTATATTCCTTTTCATATTTGACCAGAAATTTATAATATGAACCCAGGCTGTTATTATCAAAGATCCTAAGAACATCCATTTCCCCATAATCATCAAAGTCCTTCAAAAATGGAATGCGTCCAAGCTTATTCTTAAGATTGGTGTAATTCTCTCTTATCAGTCTTACATCGCTAAAATTTGCTTTATCTACTGATGCAAAGATACGTTTCCTGCTTATTTCATCAAAGTGCACCGTGGATGCGCCAGGAATAACTTTACCGCCTTCAATTATAAAACGCCTGATGTTATCCTTGTTATATGTTCTATCTCCGGAAAGAGCGATAGGGATCATAAAATTATTATTATAATTGCCTATAAAGTCCAATATAACAACAAATTCTTTTCCGTACGCTTTTCTTAATCCTCTTCCTAACTGCTGAATAAACACTATCGGCGACTGTGTAGGGCGAAGCATGATAACCTGGTTTACTTCAACAATATCCACACCTTCATTGAGAATTTCTACAGAAAGAATATAGTCAAGTATATCTGTTCTATCGGATTGTTCATCAGCTGCCAACCTTTCAAAAGCATCTTGTCTCTCTGTTTCGGAAGCACTTCCGTTTAAAGCTATTGTTCTGTAGAACTTTCCTGTTGCTGGATTTATAGTTTGGTTAAGTTTATCCGATAATGCCTCAGATTCTTTTATACTGCTGCAAAATATCAATCCCTTAACTCTATCTCCGCTGTATCCATAATAGTTCGCCTGCTCAACAATGTGTCTGACACGTTCATCACAGGTTAAAACGCTAAAATCTCTGTCTTTATCATCATTGATGATCGAAAGGTCCGTTAAACCAAAATAATGAAATGGGCAAAGAAGATTCTCCTCCATTGCCTGCTGGAGCCTGATCTCATAAGCAATTTGATAATCAAACAATTCGTATACATTTCGTCCTTCGATATTATCATCACGCTTATCGGGCGTTGCAGTCATTCCAAGCCATAATTTTGGCTTAAAATGTCTCATTATCTTTTGATATGTTTCTGCCGGAACGTGATGCGCTTCATCAAGACATATGGCATCAAATGCATCCGCAGAGTACTGTAGCAAGTGTTCGTCACGATTCAGTGTTTGTACAGTTGCAAAAATATAGTCGGCATCATATTCCTGATAACCCGCCCCAACAAGTCCCATGGTCACAGATCTTCCGAATACTCTCTCATATGATTTTCTCGTTTGTCTTGCCAGTTGTCCTCTGTGAACTAGAAATAAGACCTTTTTAAATCCTAATTCTCTCATGGCAAAAGCAGATGCATAGGTCTTTCCTGTACCCGTAGCCGAGATCAATAAAGCTCTGTTCTCACCGGCTTCAATGATATTACGCAGATTTGATACAAATCCAGCCTGCATACTATTTGGTTTAAGTCTGTATTTATCAAACGATACAACTTCTTCCTGCTTAGCAATTTCTCGCTGGTGTTTTATTATTTCATATTTCTCTTTATACTCATCATAAAACTCGTCGAATAATCGTGAATACTGAGATTGCCAAAGTTCATCAAATTCATTCAGTATCTGCTTTGTTACTTCTCCTTCTGATGTTGAGATCAGTTTCGTATTCCATTCATAATTATGTTTGAAAGCTCCTTCGGTCATGTTGGAACTTCCAATGATTATTCTATAAATTTCTTCTTTTCTGAATATATATCCCTTGGTGTGAAATCCATCTCCGGACGCTTCCGAATCATACATTTTTATGGTTATATTGGAAAGTGAATGGAGTTTTTCCAAAGCTGACGGATCACTGAAATTCAAATAGTTGGTTGTAAGTATTTTCCCCGGTATTTCCTTGGCTTCCAATTCCTTCAATGTCTGCAGTAAAGGTGTAATTCCTGACAATGTTATAAACGCTACACTTATCTTGAATTCATCGCATGCCAAAAGCTCATCCTCTATGGATGAGATAACTTTTTTTCCTTCTTTATGATTGTTAGAAACAAACTGAGGTCTAAAAGATTCATTTGATATGACAGTACCATCTATATATGCCGTCTCAAATCCTTTTCTCATTTCATCAAGCATAATGATTCCTAAACTCCTTTTTTCCAAACAATCAGTACGATCATTCTATTACCGAGAATGCTTATCTATATCATGCAACCACATAATTCCATATCTCATAACCCTGACGTCGAGCTGAATCATATACCGGTTGCATATTCTTCTGCAGTATATTCAAAAAATCCGCCTTACTGTTTCCTTGGCGATACAGTTCCTGTTCGGCCCAAATAGAATGTAGGTTGTCTCTATAACAATCCTCAAACTTCTTATGTATTGCAGGTTTGCTATGGATCATGTCATATAATAGGTATTGGTTGTTTGCAAATCTTTCAAAAAATGGTTCCCACTCCGGAAGCTTATTGCTTTTTGAAGAATTAAGAGACGAATCCATTGGCATAAGATTCCACAGTTCATCATTCATAACAAATGACCACGGAATAAAATGATCAACATCATATTTTTTCGTGCTGATAACAGAATCAGTAAATACATCTCGTACTTCACTTAATTCCATAACGCTATCCCATAGTTTATGAACACTGCTTAATTTTCTCATGCGTTCATCCATTGGTGCCAGCTTATATACAAGTCCCGGAACTTCAGGGTTATTATTCTGTAGCCACTTCATCTTTTCATATTGGATCCATCCTAAAATAGCTACTGTATTATCCTGTATCATCTCAATCCATGCAGGCTGGAAATATATCTGTTTATTCAGTTTACTGCCTTCGCCTAAAGTATATGGCAGCAAAACCACATCACGATTGATACGTTTTATATATGCAGTCATCCTCACCGCGCTGCTCCAATCTGCAATTAGATCGGTTCTGTCAAAAAAGCCGGCCAATGCGCGATATGGAACCATATTTGTAAGCTGGCTCTTTGCATCTTTAAGTTCGTAATTATACTCTCGTATAGCATTTTTTATTTCCACCTTAGAAGCATACGCAGGTAGATTGCTTACTTCTGCGAGCTTAATAACGGCTCTTTCGAGGCCGTCTCTAACCTGCCCATCTGTCTGTAATCCGCTTAAGTGAATGTGAAATTCTCTTACAGAGTACCATGCATTACAGATCATTTCGTCGATTACAGTTTCAAAAGTAGCTTCCGTAATTCCTTCAGAAATTAATTTAACTATAGCTTCAAGCCAATAAAACTTATAACAATACGAAGGATCTTTCATCATATGCGAAAACCCCTCAATATCTAATGTGTTATAGTATTTTCCATCTATACTTAATCTGTAATCAATTTGCGAAGTATCAAATTCAGCCATCTCTCATTACTCCTGCCTGGACGGACATCTGAGGATATCCATTCTTCAACAAGTTGAATGTTATCTATATCTATTATGAAATCTTTGAAACTCTTTTCTGTAAAATCTGTATAGAATCGGTCGCCACGATAACCTTGAAATTCTCCATGCTTAAAGGATGTATATATGTATCCATTTGGTTTGATTGCTCTTATCATCTTTCTAAATACATCGAAGAGTTCATCAACAGACAGATGTAATATAGAAGAACATGCCCAAATACCATCATACGTATTTATAGCATCCAACTCATCAAATAAAAGCTTTTTCACCTCTATTCCGGTATTTTTACATGCAATTTCGCACATTTTTTCAGAGCCATCAACAGCATCTACACGAAAACCTTTATTCAAAAAATACATTGTATCTCTTCCGGACCCACATCCAAAATCAAGGATATAACCGCCTTCGGGAATGTATGAAGAAAATCTGTCTTGGGTTTTCATCATAGATGCATTATATGTATCCCTAAAAAAACTCTCAAAATTGTAATTGTAATAATCTATAGTTTTGGTATTCAAAATTATTGTACTTTTCTTACCTTGTTCATTTACTAATTATCAAATCTTTATGATAATAACAAAATGGTCATTTCTATTTAGTTTATTACTCATCATATGTATCTAAGTTCCAATTTCTCTTATCGATATACAGTATTATCAACGTGAATGCAGTAACTACGTTTATTAAGTCAGTGCTTATTTCATTAACTATTTCTGTATCTATAAATGTTGCTCCAAAGAAGCAAATAATGAGTATAAATAACTGAATACTGAATAACGATCTTTCCTGATACTCTATATCATAAATTAGTTTTTTCTCTTCGTTTTTTGAGTATTCCTCCGTTCTTATATCACGCTTTTTAAGCATTTCCCCAATATCATCAGTTGGTTTAAACTCTTTTATCGACTCTTCATTAATTCTTTTTTGGCCTTTTTGAATTCTTTTTTTCCGACTCTTATATAAAATATATAAAACAAATTTATTAAACAGAACTATCACAATTTCAGTAATTGCAAGTAGCACAAACAACTGACTAGAAATTTGATTGAGTGGTATATAATTTGATATATTATGCGTTATGCATTCAATGAACTGAGTCTTCACTTCAAGAATAAGCAACGCAAGAGAAAACAGAATGTCAAGTGTAACAATAATCCACAAATTTATTAGATTATCTATTCTCTTAGCCCTATATGATACAAGAATACGTACTATTGAGATTATTAATATACATGGTAGAAAGAAGAATACTGCAATAATGAAAAATACCATATACAAAAATATCATGGCGTTCTTGATTTTATTTGTATGCTCTATTTCTGAATAGATATAAAAATATGTAGCAACCACAAATACTGAGAATAAGAACGCAGCTATATAAAAATATTCAATTATTATTAACATTACTTTATTCAAGTAATCCAAATTATCACTCTGATAAAAACAATGAGTAATATAGAAATATATACCCATAACAAGGAATATCAAAGCAATCCACAATAAGCCTTTTTCCCCAAAGTCTTCACTTTTACTATGATACAGATTTTTTATTCTTCTCATTTCCCAATTTCAATTATGCAAGCATCTCTTCAAAGCTGAGTGTTTTAACTCCTGCAAGCACGCAAAGAATGCCTAAATCAATAGACTCATTGGTATAACTCTCTATCTCAAGGCTCTTAAATTTCTGAAGATTGTTTCCTGCCCAGAATTTCTTATAAAGTTTCACTTCATCCTGACATTCCGGAGGGATATTTAATTCTCCCATCATCTGTATAAGTTTGTCAGAATAGAAATGCTCTGAATAGTAGAAAATATCTACTAAAGAGTTCTCTTTATCCTCAGGACGAGCAAACGGAGCATACACCAAATAATTTGTTTCTAAATCCTGATGCTCCAACAGAAGCTTAGTAGCAAAGTTATTACTACCAGTCAGTTTAATAACCTTACTGTTTCCTGCCAATTCGAGCTGATCAATTTCCTCTGCATACGCAGCATCATCGTCATACCAGAAGACTATCTTTCGTTCTTCCCCATCCAATAGGATATTCAGTTTGTCCTGTATTTCTTGTAAAACCATAGCTTCATCCTTCTCTTAATTTGCCTTTACCGGATCTGACTTGTGTTCTTTTACCCTACAATAAAGCACTGTCTTTTTGTCGCTTGTGAATAGATGCTTTTTACTCTCATCCGGAACTTCCTCTGTACCCACACTCGTAAGATACCCCTTTTTCTTAAGTCCATCCAATAAACGCTCATTATACGGTGTCTTTTCAAATGTAACTTTATGATTAGTTCTGCTTGCCAAAGCATGGTATACCGGAGCTAATTGGTTAAACATCTCCGGAAGATCCTCATTACGAAGCACATCTAAATGATTAACTAAAAGCTCATATTTATGTTCATCCGGTAGAATATCCCAAGCCGCAAGTACATATGACTTCTCAATTTTTCCATCATATTTCCTTATAAATTCTGCTATATCTGTTGTTATATCTGCGATGTCACACTTCTTAAGAATCAGTATTTTCTCATTATCACTATAGGCGCCAGATTTCATAATTCCATCATAAGGAATCTGTTCTTGCGGAACTTTGTCCAAGATATTAATGATATCTAGTTTGTATCTTTCAAAGAAAAGCGTCATAATTCCCGGGTAATTGTTGTAAACTTCCGCCATAACTTCAAGAGTGAAAGGTAAGTAATTAATATCTACCAAAACATTTAAGTGCTCTTCATCAAACTGAGAAATATCAATATCGAAGTTCTCAATTTCAAAAGTTTCAGCGAATTTTCTAAACTGTTCAATAGGCCAGTCTTTTATCAGCAACTCCTTTATTAGATTCTCATCTACTTCTGTCTCATCAGCGCATAAAATATCTAGATTTTTAATTACCTCATCAAGTAATACTTCTTCAACACCAAAAGTCTTATAGTATTGCGTTATGTTTTCCCAGCTAATCTCCATCTTGTTCTGTTCAATCAAATAATTAATAATCTCTTGAACTTCTTCTTTGTTATCTTCATCTACTTCAGCTGCTAAATTATCAATAGTCACGAATATGGTATTCTGTGCCTGTATTATTTTCTTTGCCAATTCCACATCATAGCCTATTAACGCAAATAGCTCCTCAATAGCTTCCTGAGACTCCTCTCGGTTATCTCCTGCCACCACGATTCTTTCAATATATGTTTCAATGTTCCGTTGAATATACTCGCTAAAGCCATCCTCACATGTACGTATAACGGTATAGTTCTGTTTTGCCGCCTTATCATATAGATCAGGCAATCTATATTTGATTATTTCGCCTATCATAAAGAGATTTATTTCATATGCGTCATTATCGTATATAAATCTCGTTACTTTCTCATTTGCATTATCTAATGCTGTCTCCGAGAACTTTATACCCAGTGTCGTAATTATATCGATAAGCTTTTCCTCAGGGCATTCGACAAATTCTGACAGTATGCATTTTCTTCCGCACAAAAAGGCAGATACATTATTATTTTCTTGCTCCATCTTTTCTATTGCATCAACAGAAGCATTTGTTAAAAGCAAATCGAAATAATGCATTTTAGTATCGTCCGGAATAACCTCATCCTCTACTATATCCGTCCATAAAAAAGGATTATATTCAGCAAGTATTTTGATAAATGCCGAATTAGTAGAAGCTTCAGCCTGTATATATCTTTGTATAAATTCAATCGTTTCTTTTGTCCTCTCAGAAAGCAGTGCGAATAACTCTTCTGTTTTGGGTGAATTGCTCCTTTCCGAAATTAAGTATCTTACTATGGCAAAATTTAGCACTTCAACCTGTCGGAACTCATGAGGAACAAGTCTCTCTATAACACGATCAGGATGAGGGAGCTCCTGTGTAAACTCTTTAGCCCCACCATAGTTCCTTAGATTAAGAATAAATTCATGTTCGTCCGGTGTAATGCTGTCAGGATGATAGTAATTAATATAATTCACGTATGTTTCGTCGATGTATCCATTCCTAAGCATGAAAATAAGTAACTGATTTCCTAATACGTCATCAGCACCCTCAAATACCGTTTTGGCTCCATAATCAGCTATTAGGTGCTGAATTCTGGTTGCTTTAAGCCTATACGCTTCAGTTTTTTTCTTTTCAATATTCTTTCTTAATTGCTCGATTCTATCTCCTCGACATGTGTTAGCCGCCTTCCATCGTTCAATATAACTCAATCCGTTTTTGGTATACTCTTTTTCAACATTGGAAACCTCTTTGTTTATCGTTCCACTATTCGACTGATAGTACTGAACAATAAGTTTCGTATTTGAAAGCTGCGCAAGATCAAAATCATCCGCCATTATCTGATCATAAGAAAAGCGATTACCATTATTTGAAATTGTAACCTGAACAACCCTGTGGTTAGGAATAATCGCCTGGAACAAGGCTCCTTTAATCTCCTGAACATCTTTCAAGATATCTTTTTCATGAATACTTAATGCTCTTTCTGCCGTCTCAATTTCCTCGTCAAGTTCTTCTGCTTTTTTTGATATAAAAGCTTCTTTACACCGAAAAGCCTCCTTAATTACACCTCTCTCAGACTCTATATCTGCAAAATCCTTCGGATAAAGATTCTTGAAAATCATCAAAGACAATAGTTCTTCATCGCTGAGGCTCATAACCTCATCTTTTTTTACGGTTCTTTTGTAGGTGATAAACTCATTTACAATACTTGTAAGCACTCTCATATCACCTATGTAAGGAGATACCTTTGTTATATATTCATCCCCAATTTCTGCCTTTATGTCAAAAGAGTTAACTTCTGCAATCCTCCGACGTAATAAATCATCGGAATTGGTGGCATTAATATAAGGTATAACCGGAATTATGAAGTCAAAAAATTTCGTCCTATCCGTATCCGTAGGGAAATAATCATCCCTTATTGCATACACAAACGTAATATGACGTTTAATCGAATCATATCTATTTAATAAAAGGTTTAGTTCTCTGAGTTTTGTAAATATCCCAGTAGCGGTAAATCGGTCCAGATCTTCAATAAAAACAACTTCATAGTCTGTCTCTTCAAAGAAATAGACAATTTCATCTAAATATCTATTGAAGATTGATTCTTCGGTATCGTCATTATTTTTCACCTTTGCTTTATCAAATATACTAATCTCCCAGTTCTTCCACTTTGACATTGTCCATTTAAGCACTATACTCAGAATGAACAGTGTTCCACCTGTCAAAACCAACATGGCACCTATTCCTACAGGTAATGACAGCCCTAGTTGAGTTCTGGTTTCATCTAATCGCTGCAACGTGCTTTTTACACCCGACAAGTTGAATGCCGTTAAGAATCCCACGCAAATTGCGCCTAAAACGAGTAGGCTTCCACAGATTCTTCCAAGATGGATCTTGTGAAGCTTTCTATATCTGCTCTGTGGTATTTGCTTATATTCAACCTTATAAAAGAGCTTTTTTAAAAACTCTTTTTCCACTTCATCTGGTTCCAGTTTTTCTCCGAGCTCATTGAAGTTTGCAAGGGACAATTGAAGAGCACATATCTTTCGGGCTTTCAAATACGATTCGATTACACTACTTTTTCCTGCACCATAAGGAGCAGACAACGCAATGTTTGAAATCTTCGCATTATGTAACGCCCAATCTAACGCGCGAAAATACTCTGATTCCTCAGAAATATCATCTACTGGAGCCAAATCATGATATGGATACTTGCAATCCTCTGGTTTTCGAATCTTCTTTCTTATCCACTCTGTAAACTTCATTAAAAACACCTTCAAAATTAAATCTTTGCTAGTAAATCAACCTTCTGTTTCTTCTCGCCCTCTATGGACACTTCTATTCCTTGGAATTTCTCATAGTTCGTCTTCACACCATCATCCAAATCCATGGAAATTCTCTGCAACGCTATATGCGACAAAGCAGGATAGTAAGCCTTTATTTCAGCTAATTGTTTAACATATTTGTCACGTTTTTTGATGCTTGTGCTCTGTCTACTGCACTAGATGATGAATTAATTACACATTCTGCATTCTTTAAGGCGTTCTCTATCATGCTTTATGCTTTTGTAAGATAATCCGAACGAATAATTCCAACTGTATCCGGCGAGTATCTATGAATGTTTATAAGGCATTTAAAGCCTCCCTGTTTACCAGAATCAAACATCCAATAAATGGATCTTTTACCAACTGTCCCTGAGTACATAGCAACATGATACTTGTAAAAAACGTTCACAAAAAACCGCCTTATAGCATCTCCATAGTTATCTCCATTAAGAAGTCCACAAATATAATTCTGATTTTCAATAATGTGTTCTTCTCCGAATGCATTCTTTATAAACTGGGTGAACTTTTCAGAAATATCATCAGCAAAATAGTTTTCTTCATTTATTGGAATCACGATCTTTCCGTCATTATCTGTAATGATCATTGTCCAATTTCCAATATCGGTTATATATACCATTTCTGACTTTTCAAGATACTCATTCAGACCATCCCAAAATCTTTCAAAGCATGTGTCAGAGATTTTCGTTTGAAACTGACGCAGTTTAATCATTTTCCAGTCCTTATCGCGTCCGTATCCCGAAAACCATACTCTGCCATTATGATTTATCGTTAGGCGCTGTTCGAATTCTTCTCGGTTCAAGCATTCCCATTGAATTAGATATAAGCTTTAATTTTTTCGTATTTTCCTTGAACATATATTTCTCACTCATACTGGTCGATTATTCTCTTTGCCTCTTCTTTAGCCTTCTTTAATACACTATCAGGTCCGACAATCTTTACACTCTCCCCTAGAGCAAATATCCATCCTATGAAATGCTGGCTCATGGCTACTTTGAGTCTTACCGTACAATGGTCAGCATCGACTGGTTTGAAGGATATATCTGTTCCAAATCTGTCTATAAAAACTCCGCACATATCATTCTTAAGCCATACAACAACGTCCTCTTCCTCCCCGCCATACATTGCAAAGTTCTTCTTTGCATAATCGGCTGCATCAAACTTTGTGAAGTGTTCTCTGCCTTCTCTTTCTTCATCTACAGGAGAGATCTTAAGCATCTTGTCGACTCTGTAATGCTTTACCTTTTTGTCTTCAGAATCAAAACCTACCAGGTAATAGTTCTCGTCGTCCCATGTAAGAGCCCAGGGACTGATAACGTAAAACTTTCCATCGTGTCTTAATTCCTGTTCTTTCTTTATATTCCAGGTGAAGTATTTGAACTTGATCTTCTTGTTTTCAGTTATCGCATAATGAATGGTATCTACAGTGTTGTAGATGCTTTCATTCATGGATTTGATCCTTCCCTGAACAAACACCTGTCTCTGAAGCTGCTTTGCTTCATGCTCGCTGCACAGTGATTCAATTTTTTTAATGAGTTCATTGGATTTTCTTGCCGTTATGAATTTGGATGACTGGATTGCATCAACAAGGAGTTTTAACTCCGGCAGATCAAAGTTTCTCGATACCACATGGTAGCCTGTCCATCTTCCTATGGTCTCGTGCTCAACTTCGAGTCCGAAGATCTTCAGATCGGCAAGGTCCACATATATGGTCTTTCTGTCTGCCGTAACCTCGTATTTTGCCAGTTCCTCCATGATCTGTGGCATGGTTAGATAATGATCTCCATCTGTCTTTTGTGCCATGATCTGAGCTAGACGATAGAGTTTGATCTTCTGATTGTTTCCTCTTGGCATAGATTGTCCCTCAATATAACATTTTTGTAGTTTATAACCCTGCTAAATATTATACCACAGAGGCTATGCTGAGGAAACTATAGGACATTAGAAATCTATCAGGAATATGCTTATATTTATCTGTCTGAAAGAGCCGTGCGGCTCTATCCTTTTAACCTTGGCTGTTAATAGTTTTCCGGCATCCATAAGACGTGCAAATACGATATTATCTTTCTCAGGCACATAGCCGATCTTTCGCTTCTTTTCATCCAGTATGAGAATGGCATTGTCATCAAAGCGATTATCCTCCCTTTGAAGAATGAGCTTGTCTCCGTCCTTTATATCATCAAGGACGGAATCATCCTTAAGATGCGTTGTACCCGCCACATATGAATCAAATAAAAATATCTCATGGCTTAGTGGCTTTATCAGATCCCCTATGCTGTTGTTTGTCGTAAGAGAAACGATATTCTCTTTTCCTATGGTCAGTTCATTTGCCATCTGATCATCACTCCTCCGTTTGTGAGTAAGTCATCAAGTTTTTCTGTCAGTTCATTAAGGTACTGCGTATATTCCGCTTTTGTATCTTGCAGTTCTTTTTTCTTTGCTTCCTTTTGCTCTGTATCTTCGAGTATATATCTGTATATATAGGGCTCGCTAGTTATGATGTCATTTATCTGATGCTCAACCTTAGCTATACGTTCTTCTATGTCTGTAAAAGCGATCTCAAAGCCTTCTTCTCCCAGTTTCTCAAGAGCCTTGCGAGCAAGTGTCTCCAGTTCCTCAAGAGTATCTATGTCGCTCATGTTGTAGGCTCTAACGATTCTGTTCCAGAGTTCGCTTAAGTTTTTGTTCTCTGCTGTCTTTTTGTTTATATCAGGATGAAGCTTCTTGGCCAGTCTGTGATATATCTTTTTTGCCTTGATGATTCTGAATTCACTTATTGTTGTTGCTTCCTTTGCATCTTTGTTGTTTTTTAGGATCTCATCAAGTTCTTGCTGGTAAATTAACATCTCTTCATTTATGGCTTCATCCATTTTTGATCTGTCGATGCATGCTCCCTTGTTTATCTGCTTCTGGCAGTAGTGGATCATCTTTTTCTTTTTGATGCATTCTATCTTGATCTCAAAGTTTTCTGCTATCAGATCTCCAAACTCTTTTGTATATGCGATCATGATGGAATCAGCATCCTTATAAAGCTGATCACGTCTTATAAGCAGTTCTTCATAGTCCGCATATCGTTCGTCTTTTTTGTTTGGTATGTTCATAAGATAATCTGTCATCATTTTTCCTCCTTGAAATCATATAGATCATAGTACAGGCTTGTCAGCTTTTCTTTGTCTATCGCAGCCTTCTCGCACAGTTCTGAGAAGTTCCTATACCATTTTCCGTCAAAGTGAATTGCGTTATCCTCTTCACTTATCTTTATGGTGTATTTCTTATCATCTTTTTTGAATGTTATCTTTCCAGGTCTTTTTTCCAGATAGAAAATATCATAGAGATCAAAACCTTCTTCATTAAAGCCTGTCAGTACATATAGACTTCTCACTATCCTGCCCATGACTTCGATATGTCCCCAGAAAGCTGCATAGTAGAGTCTTTGTGTCATGAACGTCTTTGCATTGTAAAGAAGATCTAACGCTTCATTCTTTTTTCCTTCCTCTGTTCTTATACCTGCCAGTCTGTATGCTATCTCGGGAAACGGTTCATTCGTGTACTTTGGATTCTTTACCTTTTCATAAGCTTCTTCGATCATCCGCCTGTACTTTTCATCATCTTTTTCAACGTAACAGCCGTGATGATACATATCGGCAAGTTTATATTTGCACCAGAGACTTCCCTCACCCATCTCATCACTTGCTCCTATTGAAAAGTACCTGTATGCCTTCTCATAGTCCTGCTCTCCGTGCTGTCCATAATACCACATATATCCTAGTTCTTCACAGGCTGAGATATCACCAAGTTCTGCTGCCATCTCAAGATACTTTATCTCGAGATCAAATCTCTTGATATCACAGTAATGCCATGCAAGCTCTGTCATATATTTGGGATCTTTTGTCTCTTCTATAAGAAATCTGAGAACCTCCGTGAATCTGAAGTCTTCATCCTCTGTGTGAGTTGATCTTTCATAATATTCATCTTTTATCTTTAAAGCTTCCGATATAGTCATCAATCCATAACCCCATCATTCTTGCACTGTTCATAATAAGGGCATGTCGGACAGAAGCATTTGCAGTATCTGCCGTTTCCCTTTATAAATTTCTTCATCCAGAATATAATCTTGCTCATATTAAACACCACCTAAATTAGTCGTTTCTTATTGTCTTAATATCTCATCAAGTGATTTCTCTATCGGAAAGCTGTAGTCATCTTTGTTGGCTGTAGACTGTTCATGTCGTTTCATTAACATTTGCCTGTGCCGTTTTCGATAATTCCTGGCCAAAAGCTCTATTGCCTTAACTATCAGTGCAACGATAGCGGAAAAGATCACTATGACTATGACCATCGCTACTACTGAAACAAGCGCAAATTTGATCAGTGCTCCTATTGCAAATACTATGCATGCAGCGATTGCATATATTACAAAATATATGATTAATCCGATCAGCAACGTGATTATAATGAACTACTTTCAGGTAAAATTGCTCTATTATCAATAACACTCATCACAGGCCATCAGCCAAACTAAAACCAGTGCCAGCGGAGGGCAGAAAAAGAAAACTATAACTGCCAATAACATCTTCATATGATCACCTTTCCTTTCGTGGTTATTATCTTTATATATCTAAGGTTATCAGGCGATGTGTACTATAAAAACCACAGGTCGGAATTAGGATTTCGGAGTGTTATGTCAACCGTCAAGAGAACCCATTGAGTATTTTTCTGTTTTTTGATTTTTTGAACTAGAAAACCAGATGAGAACTAGAAGTTTGATCTGGATATACAATGATGAGAGAACATTACTGCATGTCATAAAAGATTAAGGCCCGCCGATTGGCGAGCCTTATATTTTTCCTAAATGTCTGTTATAAACAAATGCCTGAAAACACTAGTCTCAGTTGGATCTATCAGTTATATTTTTCCCCTGATTTTACAAAGGATAATATCTTTTCTACAACTTCCTGTCTGATTTTTTCTTTTGTTTCCATATGAATATTATAATCCTTCCATAACGGGTTATTTAAAAAGGCCTCAGCATCATCATTTCCCATTATAAATGTTGTAAGATGATCAATCTTTCCATCTCTAACGTAAACCTTTACTTCCCTTTCCCTGGATGAAGTATATCCTTCAATGGTGCCCATCGCCAGATAATCATATTCAACGTTTTGTATGCTTTTATCTTCCGGACGATTATCCTTGATGATCCTTAAAACGCTCTTAAGTCCTTTTCGATCAGTCAGTTTTATGACGTCTCCCAACATAAAACCGTCTGATAACAGTCCGCCATCATCTTCCCATATTTTCCATCCAATAATAGTCTCACCGGGGTAGTGCCCCGGAAGAGAATCCGGACATATAACGTCTGCCGGTATAGGTTCAAAATAATTGATTGGAATATGAAACATATCTATGAGATCAAAGAATTCCTTCTTTTTTTCATGATCGGCTTCACCATCTTTTTCTCTGTCTATAAGCCAGGGCGTTCCTGTCATACTGCATGGCTCATCCTGATCTTTCCACATCTGATGGTCTTCTGTGAATCTTTTGAAGCTATCCTGATCTATATGCCTTTCAAATCTGCCCTGACCGTAAAATTCTTTAAAAGCATCTATGATAGTATTTTCGATCCATGTCTTTACGTCGGTATCAGTTAGCAATCCTCTTTTATAAGATTTCTGCATCTTTTCAATATCTTCTGAGAAGTTTTTAATGTTCATAACATATTTCCGTGATCTATAGCTTCCTTATTTTTCTTATCAGTTCTTCTGCTTCTATCTCCCAGTCCCTATATGGATTGTAAAATATGTTTCCCAGACAATCATCCATGCCCCAGTTCTGTGAAGAACAAAAAACTACAGGGATCTTATATCCTTTTTCTCGCAACAGCTTTACCAGTTTCTCTCCGGCTTCTTTATCATCATTTCCATAGAAATCAAAATGCATATCCGATATCAGAAGATCATAAGGTTCGCTCTTATTATATGACTCTTCTATCGAAGAAAGCGCATCCTCCGCGTTTTTTAACCAGTCAACATTCCTTATCCCCTGTTTCTTTAGAAAAGTACTGATATCCATATATTTTGAGATAGAATCTTCAACATATATCACTCTTTTTATATCCATAAAACCCCTTAAATATTTAGCAGTTTGTTTCCTACCTTGATCTCATATGCTGTGTCACGCCAGTATTTGCTGAATGTATTGATCTTGCCTGAAAGGAACAGGTCATCAAATAAGGTATCGCTGTTTAAATTCCTTGTTATATACTTGTATGCTCTTAAACTTCCGTTGAAATATGCGATATCCTTTAGCTGTACTACCTCTCCGGTTCCTCTGAACGCTCTTTGAACAGAATCAAAACACTGCTGTTTGTTTCCATTCTTCGAAAGGCCCTGCAGTCTCCACTGTATCTCATACACTCTTCTGAAATCATAGCCATAGAATAATCCAAGTCCCAGACTGATGTAGTGAACATATCCTGACGGATTGTATTCTTTTAGGATCGCCTGCTCAACTGCTCTGGCCAGACCTTCTTCAAAGCTCAGATAATCCGGCATTCCAAGGCTCATATCTTTTATATTACACTTCTGATATGGAATGCTTCTCAGTACATGAACACCTATCTCATGTGCGATCAGAGCTCTTATTGACTCATAATCATAATCGCCTTTGCTCCTTTTCCCGGGAACATAGAAAATCTTATCTTCCTGACTTACTGATGCATAACCGGCATGTTCCCTGATCTTTGCACTCCATCCGTAGCCGCTTAGCTCCTCATCAAATATCTCGTTTATGATGTCACACACTTCGTTTACAGTGTATTTATCCTTTTTAGGGACATGACTCAGGATATCACTGAGGAATATCTCGCACATCTGACTGAAACGCTCAAGAACCCTTTTAGATGGCTGATAGGGTTTATCCTTGCATTTAGGTATATACGGCAACAGTTCATTAAGCCTTTCGAATTCCTTCTGTTCTTTAGCATTCAGACTTTGCACATCTATCTTATTGTATGTGTAAGAAAGGATCTTTCTGAATTCATCCCTGTCAAGCTCACCATAGATTGTCCGGTTGTGCATGATAATTCTATATATGATATCTTCATCTTTCTTGCCATGGTTGTACTCATAACACATTCGTACAAGTTCGTTCTTATGAAGATTATTAAATAAAAGCTGTGAGAGCAGGCTGCCTTCAAAAGTTTTGTGATCTACCTCATTTACCGCCTTCACAATCTTTTTTATATTATTTTCGACCTGGCCGATATCAAGATCATCATAAACGTTGCATGGTTTATTAAGCCTGTCATCGCTTATGAACTCTTCTTTTGCATATGGATTTGTATTGTTAAGCATCTTGATCTCATCGATAGATGTCTTATCAATGATCTTTAAAATATCATTCATGACATAACCTTTCATGGCCTTCCATAATAGAAATTTTACCATAGTAACAGATATTTAAACAGTTCATTTACGCTTAAATATGTAGGTTTCGGGATGGGGCGGGGGCAATTCCCCATCCCTGCTATGACCTACAGCACCAACTGCTATCTGTATAACAACCTTTTTAGATAAGCGACCACTTTGTCACTGATATCAGGTGCACTATACATGATGATATAACCATCTCCGCTTTCCTGAACCCTGAATACACAGTTGTCACCAAAAAACAGGTACCATGTGTCATAACATGTCCCATCCTTGAAAAGAATCGTAAACATCGCGTCGACTTCTGCCGAATACTTATATCTCGTCAAAAGCATAGTCAGTTCCTTTTCTGCATCGCTTGGTTCATAATCTCTCTTAAGATCTGAAATGTATTTAATCGCATTACTCATATATTTTTCCTCCTATTGGTTACTTTTAAAATGGTCTTCATTATCGTTACTTGTTTCATCATTTATGCTTATATGATCTAAATGATCTGATGGCATATATAGGTGTCTTTCCATCTTTAGCCATACCTACGAACTTTCCGTTTGCGACTATCTCATCCATTATTTCTTTGTTCAATACCTGATTCCTTACTTTATAAGCCTTTACTATTTCAGAACCCCCGGCTAAGCCTAAACACATCATTGCGCATATGACATTGAGTGTCCTGTTTATTCCTGCTATTGCTCTCAATAAAAACAATGCTGAAAGAAACATTGAGAGTATCGTGAGCCATCCGTATCTTACTTCCAGTCCGAGTCTTGCTCCATAGTTTGACTTAAGATAATAGGCATCAAAAGCATGACATACCGCAAAGTATTCATCTATCATCTTTCTTGTCTTTATGCATTCTTCGTCTGTCCTGCTCTCATCTGCGACAAGACTCATTATCTTTCCGTATCCCTTCGGATATACCCTCATGCTTACGAGGATGCTCATCCCCTGTATCGTGATCCTCGCAATGTAGTCGGAAAAGATTAGATATGAACGTTCCTTATACAAAAGTTCTATCTCGCCTCCTGCCATTCTAAAATCTGATTCATAGTACATCATTCGCCTTCACCACCTTCCATCAAATATAAGATTTCATTACACTTGTTAATAAGAGAATGATAAAACTTGTTATTAGTTGTCCTGATCCCAAGCTTTTCTTCAAGTCTCTCGATCTTTTCTTCATTGTTTACTATCAATGTAATAAGCACATCCTTGTAATCCTTCAAAACGATACTGTGTATTTTACTGAACAGATCCTTTTCGATCTTACCTGCCTTATAGTTCTCAAAAAATTCAAGAAGATCCTCATAAAAATCTATTGCGTATTCACCGTATCTCCCATCATCAGATTCCATGCTTATCCAGTTGGTCAATTCCGTCAGATACTTGATCTTCTCATCTTCTGTCATATTTTTAGTGGAATCAGCTTCTTCTTTGTCGATCAGATGGGCTATGTCGTAGAAACACTCTTCTGCCAGATAACCGGAGATCCTCTTACACTTTTTTAAACTCTTTGAATACCATGCAGCGTAAAAACTATAGAGTGTAAGGCGTGTATACATCTGATTGAGATCAGGTTCATCTCTGTATTTAACTTGGTAATACAGATCTTCCTTATCCAGATATCCAAGGCTGTCAAATAGTCTCTTCTCCGCATCTAAAAGATTTTGTATGAGTTTATGATGTATCTCCCAGTAAACACTGTGTGCTTCAAGCGGAAAAAGGAAATTGCATATAAAATAGTCTATGCTTCTGATCAGGCTCTCAGGCTGTTCAAGTTCATTCCTTGACCACATCGCCAGCTTTTTTAATGTATATGACATGTTCATATACACTGAAGTATTATCACTTAGCAATCCTCTTATCTTTGGTGGAAATCCATTTGGATCAGATTTAAAAACATAGGGATCATAAATATACTCTTTAGTCATATTGGTCTACCTCCTTTTCATGCGGATATCTTACTCTCATCGTTCATAAGTTTTATAAGGTCCTTTGCATTCTTCTCATAAGGATCTATCTCAAGTACCAGGTTGCATATCCTGTATGCTTCGTCATATTCCCTTATCATATGAAAGCTGTTTGCAAGCGGCATCAGTACGCTCTTTCTTGCATTTTTATCTTTGCTGTCTTTTATCAGACTGTCTGCCTGTTTTAGTACTTCGATCGCCTTGTTTATGTCATAGTATTTGTTGTAATACTTTGACCCGCCTTTGTACTGATATAAAAGCGCGATCTCGAGCAGTACCCTGTTATACTCAGGGTAATCTTCAGGTATATCTTTCAGGGTTTTTATACATTCATCATAATTTCCATTCTTCTTACTCCATCTTGCATATTGGCAGACAAGGCTGACATATCTTACTCTTTCATTTTTGATATCAGGTTCTGTTGCGTTCATCACCTTTTCCCTGAGTTTTGAGATGTTGTTTATATAGAGCGATCTTAGCTGCTTATTAAGCTCGGCTATCCTTTTGACGATACCCTTGTTGCTTCCGTTTCTCTTGCTCTCTACCAAAAGATCTACGATCTCATCGTTATAGCACTCCGCAAGTGATGTGATACCATTAAATCCGTTAGGATAATCCATTATCTGCTTAAAACATATCCTTGCCTTTTTATAATCCTTTTCACTTTTGTACATCTGGCCAAGCAGCATCAGTGCCGGAATGTCATCGGGATTTATCCTGTTAAGTATCCATTCACAGATTATCTGGGCCGGATATAAGCTGCCTCTTTCATCATCCGACTTTTTTAATTCCTTGCTCACCCAGTTTCTGGTGTATTCAAAGAGTGTCCTGTAATTATTCTCATTTATAAAGCTTAAGAGCTTATCCGGCATGTCGTTTATCTTCTTTGCTGAGAAGTTCACGAACTGTGCCCAGACCATATTGATGTATTTTTCATTCGTGGCTAGGTTTCTTATCCTTTCAAAAGCTTCACCGATATCGTTAAGATACTGTTGTCTGTTCTGCTCTATCTGATCTTTTTTAATCGTTTTCTTTAGTCTTTCAAACTCCGAATCTGTATATTCATTCATAGAAAACTTTGTCTCATTGTTAGTTTCGTTTGCGTTTGTTCTATTGCTCCTATTAAATAATCCTTTTATTATCTGATTTATCTTCATAATGTGCTCCTTTCTCATCGCTTAAGATAGTGTTTGATCTTTTGGGGGGCGAGGCACCCTCCTTAGTTAGGAGGGTACCTACTATAGTGATCATGAGGTGTTTTCTAATGTTGCTTATTATCCGGCATAACAGAATATGCAGGATTCATCGGGTACTTCCTTGTCAGCCTTTATTCGGTATGAACCTTTATCAGGATCTGTACTCTCTGACATGTCAACTGACAGGTATTTTCTGTTTTTCTTTGAATATATGAGGAACATATGATTTGCTATGTCAACATCTATGATGTTATAGCGATCCGCATTTTTCAGGTCATAGGACATTCCCTTTACGAGGTCTGATCCATCTTCTGAACCCAGATAGTTTCTTGAATGATCGCTGTACCAGCCATATATCACGCACTCGTTCTGATTTGGATCCTCACAAGGATCTGCTATAATTAATTCAATACTTGGAAGTACATCTAGCCATTCCAGAATCGCCATCGACTCTCTTGCCTCAACAGTATCATTGTCTTGTACCGATATCAGACTCCCCGTCACAGTTGAACCAAGTATTATATGTTTGTCGATCATATCTTTTGTTATGTTTTCGTACATCATAGTTTGTCACCTCTTTTCTAAATATGGATTACTACAAGCACCATCTGCTGAATTCATTTAATGCATCTATTCTGTTTGAATATGGTCCGTATGTGGACGCTCCGATATGCACATAATAGTAGACGCCTACCTGTTCAACACAACAATATCCATAAGAACTGTTACCATCTTTAATAATATTCATACTCTTTTCCTCCTATTGAATGGTTATCATCTACTTTGTTAATCTTTTCTTTTTGTTTTGGGACTGCCATTTAGGCAGCCCCTTTTCTTTGATCATGGATTTACCACCATGAATTTCCTCTTTTATTTCCCCTGCTGTCGTAATGACTTGTTCCTCCATAAGAATTTCTCTGGCTGAACCCCGTTACATTACGATTATTGTCGTAATGACGGGTAATACCATCTCCTCCTCTCTGGCTGAATCCTGTCATTACTCCGTTACTGTTATAGTGACGTGTGATACCATCTGCTCCTCGCTGACTAAATCCTCTACTCATAATTCTTTCCTCCTATTTGATATTCTTGATTTTGTTTACATCCATACCTTCATGTAGTTCTGAACTCGATCCAGATCTACCGAATGAAAATCAGGAACTCCATTTATAAAAAGCTGATAATGTGTTCCGTATTCATATAGTGTTTCAGCAATCGTAAATGTCGCCCCATGTGCCTGTTTCTCTTCTACTACTCTGATAATGTTTTCATTCATAGTTAATTCCTTTCTTCCCGTTGCGCCGGGAGAACAGCAAACATTTTTAAGGTACTGGTGTTATTGAGATCCTCTCTCCTTAATATCTTCAGCCGTATTAAGTCGCTGTTGATGCTTTTCTTATCTCCCCTCATCAACTAGGGGGCGAATATTCAATTGTGTCTGTCTATGATTCGATTTTATAAAACCGCCTTTAAAATCCTGTTTATTTTTGTGTACTTTTTGTGTAGAAATATTTTTACACAAAAAAAGACGCCAGAATTTCTTCTAGCGTCTTATAGACGTATTATTATCATTTAATTAAATGTGAATCGTACATGATATTTACAAAATTTTAAATAGTCTGCCCTCATTTTGTCTCTCTTACGGAGATAATTCCTTCGCAGAACAGAAATATGATTGCAAAAGTCATAGGACTTTTGTTGTAGTTGTTGCAAAATGGCACGATTTTTAGATGTGCAAATGTATAGATAAATAATAAAGATCTGAAACAATGGAAGAAAAATCACTATTCTTTTCTATCAATGCTCCATTTTTTTATTGATTCATACTTTTCAGTATAAACATCATGATTCTGGGCTAAACTACTGGCTGCAGCAAGAGTTTTGCCATAAACTGTATCTATGTCCATTTCATTGCAATCGGGAACCATTTTATAGTATTCCAGCAAATCCATGCCTGTATTGGCCAAATCCTCTAAATAGAATCCATAGTGTTTATTAGCCAGATTATCATATGTCATAAAAGCTGACTTTAAAAGATTTCCGCATTCCTCAGAAGGCTTTTCACCTTCCTTTAGTCTTTTTATTTCAAGTTGCGCTTTACAATGCTCCAGACCAGCATTAAACCTCTTGTGTGAATTATCTTTCTCTTGATCCTTAAATACACCAATACAGTCTTCCGCTTTTTTTATGTTTTCTTCTGCTCCTGTCAAGTCACCCTGTTCTATACAAAATCTTGCATAATCAGCATATGACCAGTACAAAGCTGCGTTATATCTAAATGAATCTTTTTCTTTTGTCAGGCTCTTTAATCTTATTGATTCATCAAACAAACGTGTTACTTCTATAGTATTTGACTTTCCCAAAGCTATCCCAATTTTGCTTAACATGCATGCCTTGTTCGTTATAGCTGCGCCATAATAACGTGAAAATTTATCTATTTGGGGATTCTGCTCATACACTTCCTTTCGTATAGCTATACAATACTCAAAGAATTTTATACTCTCCTCGTAGTTATTCCTTCTCCTGTTTAGAATACCAAGATTATTGGCCATAGTTGTTGCTTCCATTTTGTCATCAGGACTAAGCTTTGAAACATCAACCTTATCAATATCGAATTCATCAATATTATCAAGGTCCGCATCCTTGTTCCATACTTTTATAGCTTTTATCAGGTATGTTCTGGCTTCCTCAAGTTTCCTTTTGGCATGCAAAATATTTCCTTTGGTTTTGTATAATTTTGCAAGTTGTCTTATAAATCCATCCGGATTCTTCTTATAACAATCTTCAACAAATCCAATGTTTTCATCAATACACTGTACAGCTTCTGTAAATCTACCTGCTTCCCAGAGCGTACCTGCTCTCAGAGAAATAATATATGCAAGATCTTCTATATTATCAGAAGGTATCAATTCCTGCGCTTTAGCAAGACATGAAACGGCCATATCCAGTTTTCTTGTTCCGTTATATGCTTCACCTAAGAACATATAAAGCTTATAAATATCAGCATTTATTTCTTTACGATACTCTTTGTATGCTCTATACTGCTCAGCATACTCTATTGCTAAAACATTTTTCCCTTGTTCTTCTTTAAGGTATTTGGCAAAATCAAACATAACATCCATTTGAATATCATGTTCTTTTGCAAGTCCGATCAATTCAGGATATATATTTCCAGCATTCTCAGGAAAAGCCTCTGCTATCTGTCTTTGCTCACTTATATATTCATTTACAAATTCTCTGTAAAAAGATGATTTTCTGTTATAAAGGTTGATCGGATCCTTTAAGGGCTTAAAATCTAAAGACTCTAAAGCCTTAATATCTTTGTTCTCACTTAGGAGCGCATTAACATATTTGCTTCTCTTTTCAAAGTATTCCGATATTATTTGATTTCTTTCTTCTATTATTTCTAACAGATCAGTATAAATATCATATTTATATACATTTACATCATTGAATAATTTAATCTCGATGTCTCTTTTTTTGCATAATGAAAGTAGCTCCTCATCCAACGGGAAACTATTATCACCTTTGAAGATTCGAATTCGTGGATAGCCATTACTATTAGGTAATTTCTCTATAATATCAACTACGCTTCTTGAAATGTTATTATTCTCGATCACATAATAGATATCATACTTTTCTGAGTCTTCTTCTTTATATAGGGAATTGATAATGATCGGGTTTGCATGTTCCTTTTGAATGCTCTCGATCACCTTATTAACATTTCCAAGAGAGCTTTCATTATCACAGTTTAATAGTATTCTGATCGGATATTCTCTTAGTTTTGTCTTCTTTTTTGTTTCTTCATTGCTGTTGAATAAGTCATAGATATACTGATTTACATCTTCATCTAGCTTATCGATCAGACTTTCATACCCGTCTTCTTCCAATATCTTTTCATAAGTATCAGTATCAACCTTTAGCCCTTTTAAATACATAAGATATTGTTTTAATACCTCATCCTGGTCAGGGTTATCCGAGTATTCACTAACATCTGAAAAACTATTACATAGTCCTCTGAGTATTTGGATGGCTTTTATCCTAGCCTTTGAATATGTTTTAACACCTGTATCTATCCTGCTATACAGGATATCTGTATAAGGTTTATTTGAGATACCCAGACTCTTATAATATCCGCTATCTGTAGGGAGCGGCTCTTTTTCTTCATTTATATAATTGTTTTTTTCAGTAATCCATCTATCAGTATTTACCAAAGCTAAAATAAAACTTCCCGTAGTGATTATTCCATTTTTTCCTTCTGCCTTAATTGCCATAGCCCTAGTCTCCCTGGTTTTCGACCCTTCCATAATCCTTTGTTACATTCGAAACATTTCCATGGATAATGAGGTATACGTGACAATATCACGATATCCGCACCTTACCAATTTAATACATTATCAATTGACTAATGCACCTACTTAACCATCATTTCTATTATATTCTATAACAAAACCAAATCATAGTAAGCTTAATTCCTCTTTGTACTTATCAAGCTTATCCTTAACGTCATGATAGACACTTAGCATGCTATCAAGCGCAGGATCATTCTCGTTCGTAAAAATATCATCCATTCTCTTAATCTCATCTTCAAGTATGGAAATCTCCTTTTTCAGAAATAGTTTTCTTTCTTCATTCATCAAAATCAGCTCCGTAAATACACAGGATTTTGCGGTTATAAGTTATTGCTACTAATAGTATATCATACCTTTTTGATGATATAATATCTTTACGTTTTTTGGAGGTTATCATTACTTTTTTACATATTATGATACAACTGAATTTCTTGGTCTGGCGCTTAATTCCAAGATAAATTCCAAAAGAAAATCATCTGCAGGCATAATAAAAATCTGTACATTACTGAACAGACTTAGTTTTATTAGAAATGATTCCGCTCTCTTCTTATGTGACACTCGTGTCACATCCATAAGCGCTTGTTTTACCGCTGTTTACCGCATATTTCACCGGTTATTCTCAGAATGAACACTGGACGAAAATCTTATCAAATTTATACCATTTCCACTTTTTGACTTAATCGGTCATTTATCATTATGTAAACCTTTTTGTTATATATAATATTCATCATCTGTATCCAGACATAAGCATCCGAGCATTCCATCCTCAAAACCGCAGCCGCAGTCGATCATTATCACATTCCTTTTATCATTTCTCCAGATTGAAGGATGGGTCTTATCTGAATACGTTCCTCCGTAAGCTCTCATAAAGCCCGTTTCGGTATGTCCGCAGATGGATATATATCCATCTATGCCTTCTGTATAGAAACTCTCATCATCTCCACCCATAAGATAATAAATCTCTTCTTCCTGTATATCCGGGTGAGATGTCATTGCATGCCCGAAGAGATAGTTTTTGTCGTTTAGGCTGAATTCATACTGCAAAGGACAGGAAAGAACAAATTCGGCCAGCTGCATGGCATCTACCGCTGTCAGACGATCCATTACAAGTTCAAACGAATTGTAATAGTACGGATCCATATGCCTTCTCTGTCTTTTGCTCGAATTTATGTATCTCATGATGTACTTTGCGAGCCATACGTCATGGTTTCCCTGTATTACAGTACAGCGATTCTCTAAACCAAGTATTGTAAAATACACTCTGACAGGATCAGGGTTCCATACACATCGATCAAAAAGATCGCCCAGAACAAAGAGATGATCTTCTTTTCCGAAGTTTATGGTCTTTAAGAGTTGAGTTAATCTTTTGTTGTCATTATGTATGTCAGATATTACATAGTTCATTTATTTTTGCTTTAACACAGTTCTCTGTTAAAAACTTCATAATTTCTGCTGCTCTTTGGACTGCAGTATACCGCAAACTCTATTCTGTCAAATACCTTTGGAAATTCATGCAGGGCTGTCTTGTATGCTCTTGCTACCACTTCCGGGTTATTTTCAAATGCTCCGCATCCGAATGCACCAAGAACAAGTATGTCAGCCTTTTTTGCAGCTGCACATGTGAGCATATGTATAGCTCTCTTGACATGATATCCGAAAAGTTCAGCATTGTTCATGTATGTTACGCCGTTAACAAGCGGTGCATGCTTATTGGATTTTTCTCTAAGATCAGGTGCCGCTATCGTTATTACATCAACCATTACCCAGTCTTCTTTTAGCATTCTCTTTGGAAGATCCTCATCGGTCTTGCAGATGATGACTCCTTCGGTGTAAACGAGAGAATCCGTTGCTTTAGGTGTATTCAGATCATAGTGATGCTTATAGAAAGTATCTCTTAAATACTTTCTGTATAGAAGAGGATACAAAGTTGAAGTTCGGCACAAACACTCTTCCTGTGCACTGCTTCCCTTTGTAACACCTCCGCCTGCATGAAAAGCATTCGCAAAGTTCATGACTGCGATCTTTGCATCGGGATTTTGCCTGTGCAATCTCATAGCTGCCTCATAGCTTCTGTCTTTTGATACTGTTATTACAGTATCCCTTGTCTTTGTTATGTCAAAGATTGGATAATCATCTTCAAAATATACAGTTGTATTCTTCTTTGCTACAGGTATTGATGCCGAAAGATCTGGATCGTTTTTGATCCAGTCAAGCGTATCTTCAAAAACCTGTACTCTTTCATATGGTGTTGACATATGTTTCTCCCTATTCTTCGTTAAAGTTTCCTGCTACAGACTCTATTATATTTCTGAATGTCCTCCAGTTGTTCGGATAGGCATTCTCTCCGATAACTGTTATCTTTTTTCCGTCACTGTCTTCATAAGTGACAGTCCATGACTCCCCGTCAAGTACATCATATCCTTTGGGTGTATATACTTTCTCCCATTTATCTATACCGATCCTATTAAGTTTCTTTTCAAATTCGGATATATTTTCATCCGATATCTCATCCTCAATCCATTTGATCCCGAATCTTGTCTTGTTTGAATAGTGCAGTATGCCGTCTTCCTGCCATATGGCTGCTTCAACCGGATATGACCTGGCATAGCGTATTTGAAGACTTATTCTTTTAAACATATATTTCATCCTCCGTTCTGATTATACATCAATCCATCAGGTCTCTGCCTTCATACTTTTTATAGATATCATGAATCGTGTAGAATTCGTCAATTGTGATCGCATGGTTTCCGGTTGCCTTAACAATACCGATCCCCGGCATTCCGTATGCATAGAGTTTATGAGTGATGTTTACATGTACCCATTCGCATCCGTAATGGCCCTTATGCCATGCATGTTCATATCCGTTCTTTCTAAGCCACTTATAAAACGGCGCATTCATATCCTTAAGCGATTCATCTCTTACAAGGAATGCTTCCGAAGGTGTTTTACTGATAAGCTTTTCTTCCATCATGGCTCATACCTCCAATTCGATCATCATATATATCTGTTCAAGGATATTCAGAAACTCTTCAGGAAGTCTTTTATCTGCCTCCCTTAAGAATTCATCCGGTATCTCGTAACAGGCCTCAGCCATACTGCCAGCGATGCATGTTAATGTATCACAGTCTCCGCCGAGTGATACGGCTGTCCTTATGACATCTTCAAAATCATCGCCTTCAAGGAATGCTGTTATCGCTTCTGGTACTGTCTCCTGGCAGCTCTCCACGTGATGATAATACGGTCTTATCTCATCACATGTACGTGTCAGGTCATATCCGAATTCATCTGTGATATACTTCTTTACTTCTTCTTTGCTCTTACCGTTCCTTAGAAGATATATGGCAGAAGCAACGGCTTCAGCTCCTTTTATACCTTCGGGATGATTATGTGTCACTTCAGCAGACCATCTTGCCACCTGTCTTGTTCTTTCTAATGAGTCATATACCCATCCAATGGGAGATACTCTCATTGCAGAACCGTTTCCATAGCTGCCGTATGGCTTTGGATCATCCGTCATAAGCCAGCCGGCAAATCTGCCGCCATACTCACCTCTGGCATAGCTTCTTCCGAATGCCTGCATCCATTTGACAAATCCTGCTTTTAAAGTATCCTCATCAGCATCTTTTCCGGCCTCGATAAGTGCTTTTGCAATAGACAGAGTCATGACACTGTCATCCGTAAACCTAATCTTTTCGTTAAACATATCAAAATCTTTTGTTTTATCACCCATATCAAACTCGTAAGGTGCTCCGATCATATCTCCCAGTATTGCTCCGTACATATATACCTCCTTAATCCATCATTCCGTGTACACCGGTTATAAACGCTCCCTGTTCTTTAAGATCATTACATATTCTCCTCTGTATTGACTCTATAAATCCTTCATAACACGGTCCGTCTTCAAAAGGAAAATCATTCGGGTAAAGTGTTCTTTTAATGCCATTAAGCATGAAATCTATACTTACCATCTTGGCAGACCATTTAGGCTCTTTATCCCATTCTTGCTTTTCCTGAGCGAATCTTTCTTTCCACTCATCCATAAGCATTGACAGTGTCTGATCTGTGAGTCGTTCTCTCTCCTCTTTGTCATCATCTGTATATACAGACATATTTTCTTCTTTTCTAAGCAGTTCCTTTGAATCCTCAAGGTCTGCTTTTAAATTTATCAACTGTGTCCGAATAGTACTCAGTGCTCCGTCAGGATACGGATATGCGGGAGAGCTTCCATTGTATTCATATTCTTCTTCCCATTCACTCCTTGAATATTCATACAAAGAGAAGCATTCAAGGACAAATTCTTCATCTATGCCGTTTGCTTCATTGTATCCTCCAACCTTTATTACCGGAAAGAGCTTGTCATCGATATACTCAGCATTCTTGAAGACCTGTTGCCCATTCTCTTCAACAAGCTTTACATTCTCCCAAAGGCTGATCTCAAATTCAATTGAGTTTACACGCTGCTTTGGTGTACATTCCTTTGAATATCTGAATCTTCTCATATCCGCTTCCTCCTTTTCTCTCTTTCTGATATAAGCATACATCATTATCCGTTAAATAGTGTCGCCCGGCAGGAGACATTTAAAGGCAGTAGATTTACTGCCCTTAATTAAACCTATATAAACCTTTAGAAAGGAGCCCTCAGCTGGTTGTTTTGCATCTCCTACCAAGGGTACGACGCTATGACCTACGTCGTTTGTATTCCTACTGCCCAGGAGAAAAACCATTTCTTTCGGAATACAGACAATTCATGGCACTTTGAAGAACAATTACACACAAACAAAGCATTAGGAGGTTGTTTGTTTCCAGATTACTGATTTTCTTCTTTCAATTCACAGATCACGCCTCTTGAAGTAACTATAAGGACTTTAGCCTTTGCTTTCTTCTTCATGTGATCGTACATGCGTCCCGCACTCATAGTTTCACCTAAGACCGTGCCTGTACTGTTTGCCACATATCCTATCTTTCCAAGGCCTTTGAGTTCAACTCGTATTGCTTCTTTGTCAAACTTATTGTCAGGTTCCTTAATGAGCTTTACCTTCATACCTTTTTCAAGGAAGTTACTTCCGTAATAATGACATAATCCCGTGATCGTAAAATATATTTTCTTCATATATAGCCTCTCTTTCATATTCATTAACTTTGAAACTATTTACTTGAGCCTAACAATAAACAGATAAAGAATAACGGAATACCCAGTCCAGGATTTAAAATCATTGTTATTACCATAAACGCTGTTAACATGCTTTACTCCTTTTCTGTGCTATGCACTGATAGAATCGTTATTTTGTTTCTTTATATTTCATAGTTTAACAGCGCATGTGTCCTATACAAATCACACGTGTTATGTAAACCATTGTTGAAAGTAATAAAATAGCTCACCTTGAATTAGGTGAGCCACTTAATATATTTTTTCATCATTTACTGATATCTATTGTCACTGGATCAAATAGAATTCGGACTGACATCTTGTACACTTACCCGTCTTTTGTCCAACACTGATCTCAATGCTCGCACCACAGTGCGGACAAACGATGCTCTTTAACTTGCTCTCCACACATCTTAATGATGATATGGGAAACGGCAGATCATCAAGCGGACCGTCAAAGACTTCTACAACCTGTTTTACTTTCGAATCCGGTACATTACCGTTTCCTGTAGGAACGGTAATAGTATCTCCAGCTTTTATTGACCTGTCTTTCGTGACATACGTATACAGTTTATTTGTAAAATCGTATCCCACTTTACAAAAATGATACTGTTTTCCGTTAAGTCTCTTTACAAAGTAGTTCAGGTTATCTTCACTCATATATCCGCCTACTTCATATAACTGGTATGTGAGACTGTTCTCTTTGTTTGCTGCAAACAGTCTGTCTATAAACTCTCTATGGATCTCATCTTTTTTATCACTCAGCATGTTATAAATCTCTTTGCATGTCATGCCATTCCAGACAATATCCGGTTCCTGTTCACAATAGCAAGCCTGACTGCTGGCAAGCTTCATCCTTGAAAAGAATGTATCTGGATTTTTTGTGTTATACATTATCCTAAGACTGTCTTTAAGAATGTTTATATGCTGTTGCGGCGGGTCATATATCTGAGTCACATACCGTTCTTCGGGTTTCTTACTATTTGTTTTCAATTGCTGTGACATAAGACTTTTTGCGGCTCTGTGTTCCGGTTCATCATGCTCATCATTATCATCGTCTTCTTCATCATAACTCTGATCATGATCATAATTGTCTGTAAGATATCTATATTTTTCGCCTTTATCCCTGATATATGTAATGATCATCGCAATTCCAAATGACGCACCACCGATCATCAGAATCCATTTCAGTATTATCCACGCCTGGCTCAATAAGTACATTATCACGACTGCCGCTAAAATGATTAATATCAATGTAAACATACACTATCAATCCTTATCTACTATACGTCCTATTTCTCTTCCAAGGGCTGAACCTAATGCATCGATCGTAGCCGTTCCCGGCTTTGAAGCTCCTTCTCTCATGCTTTTTATCATCTGATATCTCTCAAATGATTCAAAATCCTTTTTCGCAAGCTGCATTCCTGTAAAGTCATCTATTGATTCGCTTACAGTATCTGTTGTTCCTATATGCTCAACCTGTACCTCTGTAAGCTCTACTCCGATATCCTGCATACGAGACTGTGCTTTTTCTTTGAGCTGTTGTGCTATTTCAATATAATGGGCTGCTATCTCTAAAACAGAGTGTTCTGTCTGCGCAAGTACGATAGCGATCATCTGGCTCAGTGTGTTTGATATATATCTTACAGCTTCCTGAGTACCCGAACCTATCAGTCTTGTTCCAGCCACACTATTGATAAATACCTTAGGATCAGCTACCTTAAAGGCAAATGTTCCAAAAGCTTTAAGTCTGACTATATCCAACTGAGGATCTTTGCATATGATAGGATCCTTTGTACCCCAGCCGTTATTCATAAACACTGTTGTATTTATGAAATATATATCTGTCCTGACAGCCTTCTTAGGCAGTACAAATCTTTCCCCGAAAGCAATAAGTTTCGGCATTGATTCTTCATCTAGTGTATATCTTCCGGGGCCGAAGCAATCTGCTATCTTTCCGTTGTAAAAAAGAACAACTTCCTGTCCTGCTCTGACAAGCAGATCCGTTCCTTTCTTTATCTCATTTTCAGGGTATTTATATACTATCCATTTCAAGACCAATTCATCATGCTGGATCACATCATTAGCCATATATTTATCCTCCTTCGGACATATACCAAACTGTTTTCTTAATCTTACTATATATTATTTTATCTAGAATTCATATATTTCTACACAGCCAGATCTATCATAAGATCCTTGAACATATCGCCAAGCGATATGCTAAGGTGCTCGGTTGTTTCTTCTTTTGCAGATGCATACCATGAATTGAGCTTGTAATCCGGATCCCTTTCCAGTTTTGCAAAAAGCATTGCTGTATTATATGCATCCATCAATCCGTCATGTGCTCTGCCAGTCGGAGATATATCCGATGCTATAAGTGCTTCCTCAAGACCGATTGCTCTAGTAGCATTCATCTTGTCTCCAAACGTCTTTTGGCAATCGATCCAGTTATTAAGCAAAGGCTCTATCCTTCTATCATTAATGTTCTTTGCAGCGATTTCATACTCAAGCTGAAACTTATCGGTATCACTCCATGAAACACAGCTCACATCCTCTTCGCCTATCCAGTCGAGGAAGTTTCTGAAAGCTTCTTCGAACCCGGGTGCAGTATATATGTCTGCTTTATCGATCCCTGTCAGTCTGTGTATGAACGAATCAAGTCTGCCGTACCTTGGTCGTACATAAGTATTGAATTTTTTAACTACTTCATATCTTTCATTTAGGAGTACTGACCCGATCTGTATAGTTTCTGTACTCAGGCCATATTCTTCACATCTGAAAGCCTTTGGAACCTTACACATTTCAAGATCTATCACTACATATTTCATATAACCCTCCGTTTTGCTAAACAAGTGTGTTAACCATCTATATTTCATAGTTTAGCAGGGCATGTGTACTATACATATACCATATGTTATGTAAATTACCGCTTATGAATTATACCATAATCCTTTAAATGCATTTTTAAATTCCAGTTTTTGTATGAATTTTTCTTCTTATTTGGAATTTAGTCTTGCACATAATAATATGTTTTGTTATTGATGATAATGGTTATCTGTCTGCCAGGAGGATTTA